>ENA-OQMZ01000312-OQMZ01000312.1-human-gut-metagenome-genome-assembly--contig:-NODE-312-length-21317-cov-3.670882_pt1 | contig 21317 bp, 26 predicted proteins | sample MGYA00242621_ERZ504862 | MGnify/ENA primary metagenome ERZ504862 (study PRJEB26092, sample SAMD00036393) | human gut metagenome | host: Homo sapiens | study: EMG produced TPA metagenomics assembly of...
ATCGCAATCCCACACACAGCGTCCATGGATATTGTCTGTCATCAGCGACTTGCGCTTGTCCTCCAGCGTCGGCTCCTCAATATTCTCCAGGCAGTCCCATACATAGAACGCCCACCGATCCGGGTGATCCAGATAATGCTTTTTGGCGGAGTACAGACAAGTCTCCTCGCACTGGCAATCCACCAGGCAGCGCTTGCCTGCCCCTGCGGGCTTCTTGGCAGGATCAAACTGGAAGTCACTTCCAAAGCTAGCGATCTGTTTGGGCGAAACGCCGCTCTTCAGCCACATAATGAGATCCATGTCATGGCAGCACTTTGCCAGCAGCATCGGAGCCCCGCATTTTTCCTCGTTGCCCCATTTGCCGCGCACAAAGGAGACGGCCAGATGATGATAGCTGACATGTTCTGTGGCCTGAATATTGATAATATCACCGATCTCCCGCTCAGCAGTCTCTGCTTGATTGCGACATAGAAGGGCGCATACCGCAGAACGTGGCAGATCATCACCTTCCGCCCGGTCTCTTTTACCACCTTATATAAATAGTTTACTTCCTCCTCGCTGATCGCGAAGGGCTTTCCAGCAGCATATCATATCCTGCACGCAGGAGCGGAACCGCAGTGGGCACATGCTGGCGGTCCATGGTTCCATTGATCACCGCATCTGCAGCTTAGGCCTTTCTGCCAGCTCCTCAGCACTCCTGAAGCACATTTCCTCCCCGAAGCCATGCATCTCCGCAACCTTTTTCCGCCGGATCGGATCCGGATCTGCTACGCCCACGATCTTCAGCTCGTCCGGGTGTTCCAGCGCATACAGGCTGTACAGGATCGCCCGATGGCCCGCGCCCACGATGATGGCTGTGATCTGCTTACTCATAGTTTCTCTCTTCCTTTCTTTTGAATGGATCTCCGATTCCAATTTTGTTTCCAGCATATCTTTTTGTGCCGGAATCGTCAAGGTGAAGGAGCATGACATTTCATCCCGCACCATGACAAAAGGAAGAAAAAACGCATCTTTGTGGATATTGTGCAACAATCACGCTCAAAAATGAGAAAATCTTTTGTGCGTTTTGTATCAAAAAATGTTGCAATTCCAAAAAGAACATGATATGCTTCTGAGTAAGGAAAAACCACTGGGCGGCAGCGTACGAGCTGAACGGAGGTTATGGAAGCACGGGGATCTCCCCCGTCCCATTCCATACATCAAGGAGGAAAAGATCTTATGAAAGAAAGAAAAATCAGCAGACGCGCCGTATGCAGCGCTATGGTCGCTTCTCTGGCATTGGGTGTTCTGGAGGGCTGTGGCAGCTCTTCCTCTACTACTTCTTCTGCTGCCGGTTCCGGAGCAGCTGCTTCCAACGAGCGCATCACCGTGCGCATCCTGAAATCCAAGCCGCAAACGAGGTTGCTGCCGAGCAGATGGATATCTGGAAGGTCCTGGGCGAAAAATTCAATATGGATTTTGAATTTGATAATCCCCCGCAGGACAACTACAACGAGCGCCTGAACCTTGTGATGATGGATGCTCAGCTGCCGGATATCATTATGGATATGCCCACCACCGAGGTGCTGAAATACGGCGAGTCCGGCGTGATCCTGTCCCTGAACGACTACATCGAGAACAACATGCCCAACCTGAAGAAGGAGATCGACAAGCGGGACGGTGTTGAAAAAGCACTGACTTACAGCGACGGCAATATTTATTATATGCCCATGCTGGATGAGAAGGTCTCCGGCAATATGCCTACATCGTCCGCACCGACTGGCTGGAAAAGCTGGGCATTGAGAGCCCCGTGACCCTGGAGGACTGGGAGAACTACTGGCATCTGGTCAAGACCACCGACCTGAACGGCAACGGCACCAACGATGAGATCCCCTTCAGCTCCTACGATATGACCGGCCTGCGGAACTTCTGCACCGCCTTCGGCTGCCTGGATGATTTTTATACCGATCCGGACGATGGCGGCAAGGTCCACTACGGCCCCATCGACCCCCAGTACAAAAAGGCCGTGACCTGGATGCACGATATGTACGAGAAGGCTATATCGACCCTGAGATCATCACCATGGACTACGCTTCCTTCGTGCCGAAGCTGGCCCAGAACGCGGTGGCTTCCTTCTACGGCCCGCTGGGCGGTATGCTGGCTGCACAGAACGCCACCATGCCTGCCTCCTTCCCCGGCTTCCATGTTGAGGCCACCGTACCCCCCAAGGGCGATGCACAGATCCACTCCTACATTGATCAGGAGCCGCGTGCCATTGCAGCCGCCACCATCACCGCAAGCTGCAAGAACGTTGACCGCGTGGTCGCTCTGCTGGATTACATGTACAGCGACGAGGGCACCCGGCTGATCAACATGGGTATTGAGGGCACTCACTACACCATGCAGGACGGCAAGCCGATCTTCACCGATTATGTAATGAAGAACCCTGACGGCCTGTCTCCCAAGAATGCGATCGGCACCTTCACCTTTGCACAGAGCTCCGGCCCGTTCATTCTGAGCCAGGATGAGGTCACACAGCTGGATGATGAGTCTGTCAACCGCGCAAAGCAGGACTGCATCATTCCCTTCCTGGAAGAATCCAAGAAGTATGTGATCCCCGGCTCCACCTCCTTCTCCTCTGAGGATGATGCCGTCCGTCGTGCAGTAATGGCAGACGTGGATACTTACGTTGATGAGATGATCATCAAGTTTGTTTCCGGCCGTGAGCCGCTGTCCAACTGGGACACCTACGTTGAAAAGGTCAATGGCATGGGCATTGCAGAGGTCATCGATATCTACCAGAAGACTCTGAATGGCTGATGCCTCAGCAGGCACCTATTTTTTGATCCAGTAAAATAACGGCCGGGGCAGGAACACCCTGTTCCCGGCCTATTTTTTCCTGGGTTCTTCAGAACGAAAACAGGAGAATACCACCATGAAAACTGCCACCGCAGCAAAACCGATCACACTGCCAACAGCGAACCGCCTTGATCATGCCTGCAAAAAAGTTCTGGCGCAGCGCTATCTGCTTTTGATGCTGCTGCCCGCCTGATCTGGTATATCGTGTTCATGTACGCGCCCATGTACGGCGCGCAGATCGCCTTCCGTGATTTCTCTCCCGTACTGGGCATCACGGGCAGCAAGTGGGTCGGCTTCAAATATTTCACCCAGTTCTTTAAATCCGAGTATTTTGGCCGTCTGATCAAAAACACACTTGGCATCAGCTGTATTCCATTATTGTGGGCTTTCCCATTCCCATCATTCTGGCTCTGCTCATCAACGAAGTCCGCGGTAAATTCTTCAAACGCAGCGTACAGACCGTAGTGTACCTGCCCCACTTCATCTCCGCCGTGGTCGTTGTCAGTATTCTGAGCGCCCTGCTTTCCCCTTCCAGCGGCCTGATCAACCAGCTGATCACCGCCTTTGGCGGTACGCCGATCCACTTTATGGCCGAACCCAAGTACTTCAAGACGATCTATGTTCTTTCTGACATCTGGCAAAGCGCCGGCTACGGTTCCATTGTGTACATGGCGGCACTGACCGGCATTGACCCCTCTCTCTACGAGGCCGCCACCGTTGACGGTGCTTCCAAATGGGACAAGCTGATCCATATCACGCTGCCCGGCCTGCTGCCCACGATCATCATCATGCTGATCCTCCGCATGGGCTCTATTTTCTCAGTCGGCTATGAAAAGATCATGCTGATGTACAACCCTGCAACCTATGAGACTGCCGATGTGATCTCCACTTACGTTTACCGCCGTGCCTTTGAAAGCGGCGATTACAGCTTCTCTGCGGCTGTGGGCCTGTTCAATTCTGTGATCAATTTTACCATTATCGTGCTGTTCAACAAGTTCAGCAAAAAGATCAGTGAGGTGAGCCTGTGGTGATGAAAAAAAATATTGATGCGATGAATCACCCCACGAAAGTGAAGGAAAGCATCGGGGAACGGATCTATACCATTGTTGTGTATCTGCTGCTGATCCTGATCAGCGCAACTATTATTCTGCCGCTTCTGCACATCATCAGCGGTTCATTCAGTGATCCCATGCAGCTGCTAACAGGCAATGTTTCCTTCTGGCCCAAAGGCTTTACGACCTCCATGTATGAGAAGGTTCTGAAGGATGCCAGCATCTGGACGGGTTATCTGAACACGATCCTGTATACCGTGCTGGGCACCCTGATCAGCGTGACCCTTACCGCCTGCGCTGCCTACCCCCTGTCCCGCAAGGATCTGTTCGGGCGCAACGTCTTTATCAGCCTCTTCATCTTTACCATGTTCTTCAACGGCGGCATGATCCCCACTTACCTGATCATTCAGAAGCTGGGTATGCTGAATAAGATCTGGGCGCTGGTGCTGCCTTCCGCCATCAGTACCTATAACATGATCATCATGCGCACGTTCTTTGAAAACACCATCCCGAATGAGCTGATCGAGGCCGCAGCCCTGGACGGCTGCAACGATATCACGACCTTCTTCCGCATTGTTCTTCCGCTCTCCGGTGCAGTGTTCGCCGTTATGGCGCTGTTCTACGGCGTTGCGCAGTGGAACAGCTGGTTCCCGGCATTGCTGTACATTCGGGATCGTTCTCTGTATCCTTTGCAGATGATCCTGCGTGAGGTCCTGATCCAGAGCGACATCGGCAACATGGCCGGTTCCACCGGTGATGTCGAGGTCATCGGCGATGGTCTGAAATATGCCACCATGGTGGTTTCCACCCTGCCGATCATGTGCCTGTATCCGTTCCTGCAGAAGTACTTTGTTGCCGGTGTTACCATTGGCGCAGTCAAGCTGATGGGAGGATATCACGCCATGCAATCACATGACCTTTCCTTGCCTGCGTGGGCCCTACACCAAACGATACAGCGGCATTTCCCATGTTCCTGCGGCCAACGACGGCGTTCGGTTTGACCTGTCCGTTTTTCCGGGAATGTATCGCCGCCGGGTCGATGTGCCCAATGTACGGTTTGAAAGCGGCTTTCACCCCTGGCTGCGGCTCCGGATCTGAGCTGCTACACGTTCCGCCACGAGCTCCTGTGGAAGGATCAGCTGTATGCAGACATCTCTTTTGCCCCCTTGGGAGAGGATGCCCGGCTGATCCGTGCTGAACTCCACAACAATACAGATGCTCCGCAGAATCTGGTGCTCCATTATATGGCATCCGCCTGGGATCCCGTTCCTTCCTACCGCGGCTTCTCCCTGCCGGGCTGTGAGGTATCCCTGCCGGAAAAAGCTGCCTTTGTCTGGGCAAAGGATTATGACACCTTGGATTTTTCCATCCACCGTCCCAACGAATGTCTGACCTGGGATGGTCTGCGCCGGGGCGAAGAAGCCGTTCCCGGCTTTGGTCAGGGATACGGCATTGGCATGGGGTTCGGCTGTTCCGAAGGCAAAGGACCTTTTGGGCAGGTCGTGCCCAACGGAAAAGGGGACACCGTTACCTTTACGCTTTCCCTTACCGCGCCCCTGCGTGCCCCCTGTCTCTGTGTACGGTATTGGAATCCGGCAGATGAAAGTTCCGAGTATGATGTCAATGGTCAGGATACGTTACAGCTGCCGCCCTGTCAGAAGCCTTCCATTGCCATCCTGCCGCTGAATGCTTCCATTCCCGCCGGGAAATTCACTCTGACCCTGACCGCTGCCGGTGTTGGAGGGGCGAAGCTGGACTGCCTCGCTCTGTGCGAGCAGGCGGACGCAGGTAACTTTACCGTTACACTGCGCGGAGATGGCTCCCGGCCTCAGGCTGAACCCGCCGCAGATGAGAACTATCTGACCCTGCAGTATCCCCACATTCAGGAGTGCTACGGGATCCTGTGGGATGATATCACCACCCATATTCGCACGATCGAAAACGATGAACTGGATATCTTTCTGCGTGACACCGTACACGACCATGTAAACGCCACGCTGCGCGGCAACGGAAAAGGGCATTACGTCAATCTCTTTATGGGGCCGATCCCCTTGGAGGCAGGACAGACAAAAGTGATCTATGGAGCGGTCTGTGCTGCTCCGGATGCTTCTGCCGCCGCGCTGCGCTGCCATGAGCTGCTGACGCAGCGCAGTGATTGGGAGCATGTATGGCAGCAGGCTTCTGCCTCCCTTGCAGCACTGCCCGCTTTACCGGCTGCCGAATCGCTTGCCTTGGGCCAACAGTTGATGAATGCTGTTCTCTGCACCAACGTTGTGTATCCGGTGTACACGCGGGGACAGTATATCCGCCACTACACTCCCGGACGCTGGTGGGACTGTGTCTACACATGGGATTCCGGATTCATTGGAATGGGTCTGGCTCAGACCAGCCTGCGCAATGCCTTTGACTGCCTGAACACCTACCTGATGCCCCCGGATTCTGTGGATGCTGCTTTCTTACACCATGGCTCCATGGTGCCAACGCAGTTTTATCTGTATGCCGAGCTGTTGAATCGCACCAGCAGCAGAGAACTTGCCGCCTACTGCTATCCGCGCCTAAAGCTGTACTACCGCTTCTTCACCGGGCAGGAAGCGGCTCCACTACCGCCAACCTGCACAGCGGCCTGCTGCGTCCCTGGGATTATTTCTATAATTCCGGTGGATGGGACGATTATCCCCACAGCAGGAGTCCATCGCCGCCGTTTGCAGGCCAGCTGCGCGCCCGTGGTCACAACTGCCCATGCGATACGCTGTGCAAAGATCCTGCTTACACCGCCCGCCTGCTGGGTGAGACAGCCGACGCAGATGCATTTGATGCCGATGCGGCTTTTGCTTGGGGCGCTCCCTGCAGACTGCATGGGACGAGGAAAGCGGTTACTTCGGGTACCTCCTGCACGATCCTTCCGGTGATGCTGCGGATATTCTGCGCACCGAGCAGGGTCTGAACTACGACATGGGCATGGATGGCGCTTCACCGCTGTTTGCAGGTGCCTGTACAGAACCGCAGAAGGAACTTCTGTGGCAGAAGCTGCAGAGCCCGGAACACCTGTGGTGTGCCTGCGGCCTTTCCACTGTGGATCAGAGTGCGCCGTACTATCGGCGTGACGGCTACTGGAACGGCGCTGTATGGATGCCTTATCAGTGGATGTTCTTCAAATCTGCACTGGATGCGGGCCTTGCCGATTTTGCTTACCGCATTGCCGACACCGCTCTTACCCTGTGGCAGAACGAGTGTGCCGAAAGCTACTGTTGTTTTGAACACTTTATGATCGAGAGCCGCCGTGGTGCCGGCTGGCATCAGTTCAGCGGGCTTTCTTCTCCCATTGTACAGTGGTTTTCCGCTTACTACCGCCCCGGCACCCTCACGACCGGTTTTGATGCCTTTGTCCGGCATACGGATTGGGCACCGGACAACAGCGCCTTAAATGCCACACTGGATTTTACCGCAGCGGGCCGCAGCACTGTTCTGGCTGTTCTGCAGCCGGGTCCCAAAGCTGTTACAGCCTCTGTGCCCTGCACCGTGACCACACGCCACGATGGGCTGCTTGAGCTGACCTTTGCATTGGATGCTCCCTGCACCGTGACCATAAGCATCCATTCCTGAATCCACCTGTAAAAAGAAACGAACGATGTCCGTCCGGATCGGATGACATCGTTCGTTTTTTTCTGCGCTGAAATCAGTTATCTCCTTTGCGAACTGCAGAAGGCGAGAGCTGATACTTCCGCCGGAATGCCTTATAGAATGTATTCGCTGTGGAGAAGCCGCACTGCTCCGCAATATCCGTAATATTCAGATCTGTCGTTCTCAGCAGCTTCATCGCATGATCCAGACGCAATTCTTCCACATACTCTGTATAGCTCTTTCCGGTTTGCTCCTTCAGGAATTGCGAAAGATACTTTTTCGAGATCTTGAACTGCTCCGCCGTCATCGCCGCATTGATCTCCGGATTCTGGAAATTCTGTGCCAGCCAGTCCAGAATATTCTTTTGAAGCGCATCATTGTGGCTATGCTTCAAGAATTGCACATGGTTGCAGATCTCCACACAGCAGTCCTGCAACCGGCTCAACATCTGGCGGGCAGTCAGTTTAGAGTCATAACTGCACAGATAGGCGATATCCGGACAGCATACCCTTTCCGCCGTGTTCAGCAGAATGCCGCCTGCCGTGTAAAAATCCTGCTTGAAGTTTTCCGGGTCCAGATTATCCACCGAGAACAACTCACTCAGAAGCGAAACCGCCTCTTCCGTACATCCGGAAAGCAGATACTCCCGAAGCCGCGCTGCATTGGTTGCATTGACCGTGGTACCGCGCTGCGCACTGCTGTTCCCCAAATAGCAGATCTTCTGTGTCGGATCCGCATAGGCCGCTACGTTGCGGGCCTTCCAGTAAATATCTGACAACTGCTCCATTTTCTCAAAAGGATCGCTCAATATCAGGGGAGTTGTCAGATGCAGCGCATCATACAGCTGCTCTGTACGGAAACACATCTCCCGCAGTTCCTCTGCTTCATCCGTTTCCTGCGTCAGGATCATCAGGATCAGGTCATCTGCCGTTGCCTGTACATAAAATCTCTGCCCGTAAATTTGACGGATCTGCTCTGACACCACCACGGTACGCAGCTCCTCTTTCAGTGAGCACTCGGCGTTTTCCTGAAGAGATGGGATCAGCAGCAGGAAGTTATAGGCTTTCAGCTGCACCGTATCCGTCAGCTGCTGAAGGGATTCCTGACTTACAGACCCTGTACGCAGCAAAATTTCCATTTTGCCATGTTCCAGCTCACTGCGTGAATGCTCCAGTTCCTGTGCCAGTTTATGCTGACTGTTCACATTTCGGAGAAAGATCTCATTCAGCACTTTCCGTGATGCCAGATCCGATTCGTCCAGCGTATCCAGCATCGGACGCAGGCTGTTCATGTCCTCCAGTGTCATGCAGACGCTGATCAATACACAGCCCAGAACGCCCACGATCAGATACAGACAAATTGCACGCTGTACTGCCAACAGACCCGCTTCGTAGAGCGACGGCGGCATTCCAATGACCGCCGTTGCATTCAGAGATGCCACATATCGCGTTGCCATCAGATAGCGCTTTCCCTGATAGGTCTCCCAACCCGTATCATCACTCGCCAGGGAAAGTGTCGTTCCGTCATAGTTATTTCCCGCCAGGATCGTTCCGTCATCGGAAATCAGGCAGAAAAGCCCTTCCTTGCGCCATTGCTGCTGCGAAAGGAACATTGAAACAACATCTTTTTCCTTGATCAGCACCGTCATTGCGCCGCAAAGGCGGCCCGCCGTGTTCACATAGCTGGTATACCGTGGTATATGAATTGCCATAGCTGGAATGCATCAGTTTGACAACATGGGCGGGCTTTATCGTCATTACATCGATCTGATTCTGTGCATCCCATTCCTCCTGAGACACATCCTCATACTCAAGTGCTCCAGGGTAAAAATTGCTATGGCTTTCATACGCGCTCCGGTCATCCAATATGATGCCATTCCGTTCAAATGTAATATAGCTGTATGTGATCACAGAGGAATCGTAGGTCTTATCCTGTAACGATTTGCTGGCTCTCGTCAGTGTCTGATAATCTCCCAGAATACTGTTGTCATAACTGCTGGCAAGCAGAGTATACTCCGTTTCGCTGAACAATTTGTTCGTCGTGCTGCGGATATTGCTCAGGCAACGTTCAAACTGGGTGGTGCCGATTGCCAGCATTTCCATCGCGCTGGAGGACTGCGCCTGGATCGTCTGGCGGATCATCAGGCTATATAGAGGAAACACGACCAGAAAGAACCCAACCGGAATACAAAGATACCTTAGAAGCCTTCGGATCCAGTTTCTAACAAACAGTCTCTTACGCATCTGCAAAACTCCAAGCAATGATGATTTCTATGGAACTGTTGGCTGCGCCTGCAAGGCGTTTATGGAGCTGGTGCATGTTGCACAGCTCCTCCCTCCGCAATTTCGCAGCATCTTTCCAATTATTTTACCACAGAAGGATTTTTTCCTCAACATTTTTATTGATTTGTAACAAGAATCCACTTTATCACCATGATTTTCAATGCTTGAAAATCTCTGTCAGATGGTCTATCACTTTGCTCCGCAAACCGTGTTGTCGTTCAAAGCCACCACCCGGGGCCTGATTGTCTGAGGGAACTCGATTCCCTGGCCCTCTGATCAAAAAGCTTACTTTGATGGACTTTTGTGCTCCGAACTGTTGCGAAACACACGATTTTACGGCATTTTTTGCGTTACTCCGCCCTGTAGCAGCCCCTCATGCATTTTCGAGTTGTCGCATTTTGTCGCACTTTTTTGCGGAACTATAATCGGGACTTTTTTTTTCATTAGCCATGATAAACGAGAGTTCAGGATCCATAATTTCGGATAGATGGAAACTGCACGGTTTGCTGCAACAGGAAGAATGATCTCGGGTGGTTCCCCTGCCATATTTCAGGATGCTGCACTCATCAAAATTTCGCCGGAGTGAGTTTGGCGGCAGGTGTGGGAGGGTGGGATTATTGCTTGATATAAAACTTTTCTTACTTCTTCACCCTAGATCATGGCTTGCGTACATCAAATCAGCCTCTATTAATATTTTCTCCACACCATTTTATTGACCACGCCAGTATAGCTCTGGATGATTTTCACGACTTTATCAGACACGTTCTCATCCACATAGTCCGGTACAGGAATGCCCAAATCACGATTCCGGTTCATCTCGACCGCCACATCCACAGCCTGCAGCAGATGGTCACCGTCAATACCGGCAAGGATGAAATCCCCCTTATCCAGTGCTTCCGGGCGCTCAGTACTGGTACGAATACACACCGCCGGGAACGGGTGCCCTACGCTGGTGAAGAAGCTACTCTCCTCCGGCAACGTTCCACTATCGGATACCACACAGAAGGCATTCATCTGCAGGCAGTTGTAGTCATGGAAGCCCAAAGGCTCATGCTGGATCACACGCTTGTCCAGCTGGAAACCACTCTGTTCCAGACGCTTTCGGCTGCGGGGATGGCAGGAGTACAGAATCGGCATATCGTACTTTTCTGCCATTTTATTGATTGCAGTGAACAGCGAATTAAAGTTTTTCTCGGTGTCAATATTCTCCTCACGATGGGCAGAAAGCAGAATATATTTACCCTTTTCCAGTCCCAGACGGGCGTGGATATCGGATGCCTCGATCTTGGCCAGATTCTGATGCAGCACTTCAGCCATGGGCGAACCCGTCACATAGGTACGCTCTTTGGGCAAACCAGTATCAGCCAGATAGCGGCGGGCATGCTCAGAATAGGCCATGTTCACGTCGGAAATGATATCGACGATGCGGCGGTTGGTCTCTTCAGGCAGGCACTCATCTTTACAACGGTTACCGGCTTCCATGTGGAAGATGGGAATATGCAGCCGCTTTGCACCGATGACAGACAGGCAGCTGTTGGTATCGCCCAGCACCAGTACGGCGTCTGGCTGGATAGCAACCATCAGCTTATAGCTTTCGGAGATGATATTGCCCATCGTCTCACCCAGGTCTGCACCCACGGCATTCATATATACTTCCGGATCTGCCAGCTGTAAATCGTGGAAGAACACGCCGTTCAGGTTATAGTCGTAGTTCTGACCAGTATGGGCCAGAATTACATCAAAGTATTTCCGAGTCTTGTTGATGACCGCTGCCAGGCGGATGATTTCAGGGCGGGTACCAACAATGATGAGCAGTTTCAGCTTGCCATTATTCTTAAAAGAAACATTGCTATAGTCAGCCATTATTTTTCTCCTCTCACACCGGCTCAAAGAAGGTGTCCGGGTGCTTCGGGTCAAAGATCTCGTTACAGGTCATGACCGTGACCAGATTTTCCGTCTCAGACAGGTTAATGATATTGTGCGTCCAGCGGGAATCATGTGGACAGCTCGATCTTGTCCCCAGAAACCTCAAACTCCACCGTTTCGCCAGTATTGATGTTCCGTTCCTGGATCAGACCATGCCCAGCCACCACAATGAATAGCTCCCACTTGGAGTTATGCCAGTGCTGCCCCTTGGTAATGCCCGGGCGGCTGATGTTGATGCTCACCTGTCCGCAGTCGGCGGTATGCACCAGTTCAGTGAAGGAACCACGGCTGTCCACGTTCATCTTCAAAGCATACTTGAACTTGTCAGTCGGCAGGTAGGTCAGATACAGGGAGTACAGCTTCTTGGCAAAGGAGCCATCTGGCATCTTGGGCATCATCAGAGTCGTTGCTGCGCCTTGAATTCCTGTAGCAGATCCACAATTTCGCCCAGTGTGACCTTATGTGTCACGGGGACGCAGCAGTAACGGCCATCCGCTTTGAGAACCGTTTCCACACCATCAAATTCGCAGTGCTGCTCCTTGCCTTCCAGCAGGTCAAACATCCCTTCTACCAAGTCATCGATGTACAGCAGCTCCAGCTCGGTGCTACGGTCGTTGACAGTGAAGGGTTCGTCATTGGCAACCGCCCAGCAGAAGGTACTGACGGCACTGTTGTACTTGGGGCGGCTGTGTCCCATTAGATTCGGAAAACGATAGACCGCCACTTTTGCACCAGTTTCTTGGGCATAATCGAAGAACAGCTCTTCACCCGCCTTCTTGCTGCGGCCATACTCGCTGTTGCCAAAGCGTCCGGCCAAAGTTGCCTGAATGGACGAAGACAGCATGATGGTGGCCTTATTGTTGTGCTTTTTCAGGCAGTTCAACAGGTCAAAGGCAAAGCCAAAGTTGCCCTTCATGAAATCTTCCGGTTTCCGGGTCGGATTCACCCTGCCAGATTGAACACAAAGTCTGCCTTCTGGCAGTATTCGTCCAGTTCTGCCGGGGTCGAATTCAGGTCGTATTCATAGATTTCATCAATATGCAGTTCTTTGCGGGTCTTGTTTTTTCCGTCTCGGATATTTTTCAGGTTGTTCACAAGGGCGGTTCCCACCATGCCCTTGGCACCTGTCACCAGAATGTTCATTTTCTCACCTCCGGGCGTACCGCTGTGCAATCCGGAACATCTGCTCCATCTGGCACGACTGCAGAATTGCAAACCGTCACATTGCTACCGATACGAGCATACTTGCCAACTTTTGCACCAGTGCGAACGACGCTATTTGCATAAATGAGCGCATAATCTTCCACGATTGCATCACAATGGATTTCTGTACCCGCATTCAGCAACACGCCATTGCCCACGACTGCACCATTCTGAACACAGGCATTCTGCAAAATGACACACCCATTACCAAGTTTGGCGTAGGGGCTAACGTAGGCACTGGGTGCAATGATATTCGGGAAAGTATAGCCCATTGCCGCAGCTTTCTCATATACCTGCACCCGGAAGTTGTTATTACCAATGCCAACCACGAGCAAACCATAACTCTTGCGCAACTCAGGCAAATTCGCAATCTCACCAACAACAGGAGTACCACAAACCCCAGTCCCAACAGGTTGTCCATCGTCCACAAAAGCGCAGTCATACTGGAGCATTGCCTGCTCGGCCACCATGCGTCCAAAACCACCAGCACCGACGATCAACAGTTTCTTTTTCATGTGAAATTATTTCTTCATAATAGTGTTTCTAAGCATCTTTTTTATCTTATCGAGAAATGGAATTCTATTAAGTCGAAAAGTTTTCCAAACTTTTTCATCGACTGGAATCTTTCCGATTTTTATGTATTTATCATATATTTTCAGCATTCCTTGTTCTTTTTCTGCCGGAAGATGTAGAATTGTGATTCGATTATATTCATAACAAGTTGAAATCAGCCTGAATCCTGCACCAGTCCAAAAATGATAAATATACGCTCCTGCATTCTTAATGCTTTCCCTCATCTCATTCGCTGCAAGAGATAAAATAAACTCATCACCTTTCGTTGTTATAAAATTTTTCTGGAGCATTTCATAATAGACCTGCTCGCATGTGTCAACAAAAGCTTTTGCATTCTCTGCAGATGCTGCAAAAAAATTCTCCGCCATAATGTGTAATCAGTTTCCTTTGTCCGCAGTAACTCTCAATCTCATCACACAGCAGAACATAATCCCGTGTGTTCAGGCCATGATTGATATCATATAGCATGATATTCTGCCTGCATTCTGTCCAAATAGCATCAAAACTTCCCTGAATGTAGACATCGGTGTCCATGTAGCAAATTGACTCATACTTCATACAAGAGAGCTTTTTTAGGACGCAAAGCTTATAAAATGCAAGCGCCCATGTATAACTACCTTGAAATCTAAACTGGTCAAATGGGATTTCCATCACTTTAATCTCCCATTTATCAAAAATAGACAGAAATTCTTCAGGAATATTCCATCTGCCAAAGTTTGTAACTAGCGCAACATCCGAATCCGGATTGTAATATTTAGCCGAAATCAATGCCACACAAGCATTCTTTAAATATATTTCGATTTTGCCTTTTCCCTTTATAGAGACATTGACCCCTGAATTCATATTTTCTTCATAGGCAAACGGAATGCAAATCAAATTCATGCCAGTTGTTCCTCTTTACAGACTAATTTTACTTATCTTCTTTCAATGCATTCTGCACATACTCAGTGGTCATAATTTTCTTAACGGTACCTTCCACATCCAGCCGGGTGGTGTTGTGGCTGGTGTAAGACTCATCGGCCATGGTGTGGACCTCGCCCTTGACCACGAACTTATCGTAGTTCAGGTCACGATTGTCAGCGGCGACACGGAAGTAGTGCCCCATGTCCTCACTGCGCAGACGCTCCTCGCGGGTCATCAGGGTCTCGAACAGCTTCTCACCATGACGGGTACCAATGATGTTCGTGCCAGTGTCACCAAACAGCTGCTGAACAGCCTTTGCCAGATCACCAATAGTGGAAGCATCAGACTTTTGGATGAACAGGTCACCGGGATTTCCGTGCTGGAAGGCGAACATGACCAGATCTACAGCCTCGTCCAGATTCATCAGGAAACGGGTCATATTCGGATCCGTGATGGTGATGGGATTGCCCGCCTTGATCTGGTCGATAAACAGTGGGATGACACTGCCGCGAGAGCACATAACGTTACCATAACGAGTGCAGCAGATGGTCGTACCGCCACGCTCAGCCGCCACACGGGCATTTGCAAAGATAACATGCTCCATCATAGCCTTGGAGATACCCATGGCATTGATAGGATAAGCCGCCTTATCCGTAGACAGACAGACAACACGCTTGACACCGGCATCGATAGCAGCATGCAGAACATTGTCTGTGCCGATGATATTGGTCTGAACAGCCTGCATCGGAAAAAACTCACAGGACGGAACCTGCTTCAAAGCAGCAGCATGGAAGATGTAGTCAACACCGGGCATAGCGTCCTTGATGGACTGCGGGTTGCGGACATCACCGATGTAGAACTTGACCTTCTTGGCTGCTTCCGGGTGTTTTGCCTGAAGCTCATGGCGCATATCGTCCTGCTTCTTCTCATCGCGGGAGAAGATGCGGATTTCCTTGAGATCAGAATCCAGAAAGTGCTTCAGCACGGTGGAGCCGAAAGAACCGGTACCACCAGTGATCATAAGGGTTGCGTTATTAAATGCAGACATTTTTATTTCCTCCTATGTGCAGTCAAAACACATCTTTCAAGCAAATTGCATCAAGCATAAGTTTCACATTTGGTCGCATTTTGCGAATAAACAGTGGAAAAATCATGATTGTTGAAATTTGTGTTACTACTGATGCGAACGCAGCACCAGAAGCTCCAAACAATGGAATCAGAAAATAGTTCATTACAACATTTGTTATTGCCGACCCGATATATAGATATTTCAGATATTTTTGACAGTCATAACTTATAACCCAAACATTTCTCGCATCTCCCAAATAAGAAAATGCAATGTACCATGTAACAATTCTCATAGGGGTAATTGCTGGCAGATACGCTTCTCCATACAATATCAAAATGATGTATTTTGCAAACATTGTATACAATATTGAAACTCCAGCAGAAGTATAAAACACAATCGCATATAATTGCCTGCACTTTCGTTCAAAAAGCTTTATATCCGATTCAAATGCCTCCAATATCACCGGATACATTGAGTCATTGATTGCTGCCAGAATAAAACACCATAGACCACATACAGTAACCGCTGTTGAATAAAATCCAACTTCTGTCTCATCCATCATTTGCTTTAGCATCAGTTTGTCGGTACTTCCATAAATCGATACCATCAGTGAAACCAAAATAAAATGATGGCTACTATTCAACAATTCTTTTACTTTTCTCCACGAAAACGAAAGAGATGGTCCTCCATGCCTTCTATAATTGTAATAAAGGCATACTGCAACCACTAGATATTCGATTGAAGACGCTGCTGCAAACCACACCACATTCTTTTGAAACACAAGCAATGAGATTTTATAACCCATCATCACCGTGTATCCAATTGCGGATGCTATCGCAGCATATTTTGATTCAAGTTTTGCTTGGAACCAGTAGTTCAAGGTATCAAAAACCTGTGGAATTGCTCCCAACCCCAGCAACAATACTACTAAATGTGTTGTCCTTTCTCCTCGATCCAGAAAAAGTGTTGCAACCATAATAAGAACAACTGAACAGATACTTGATATCATCCGAACGCCAATAGCTGATCCTGTCGTTTTTCCCTCTTCATTTGGATGATCAATGAAATTTTTAACAATTACCGAATTGATTCCAAGTACACAAAATGTCGAAAAAAAAAGATGTGAACGATGATGCATAATTAATCAAGCCATAATTTGATGGTCCAAGATAGCGTGCAGTAAGCATGCTGACAACAAAGGACAGACTCATCTGGTAAATCCGACCAATAATCATCCAGCTAGCATTTCTCGTCACTTTATTTTTAAAAATATTTTTTATTTTTTCATTAATTTTATCTCTAAGCAATCATTTCACGATGTAATGTGCAAACTTATACACATAGAAAAGATGATGTGACAAAATAAACATCCATTGATTGCACTCCTTACTCGATGGAATATAATCTTCTTTATTATCAAGAATATATTCCAAGAGTTTTTTTTCTACATCTCGGTATTCGTCTCTTGTACGAACAGCCAAAATCCTAAGCACATTCATTCTTGCCTTCAGCAGCATATTCTTAGCAAGGTCATGCATTTGGGGAAATTGTTCTTCAATTTTCTTGTACTTCAAATCAGACACTTTCAAAATATCAAAATATTTTTCAGAAAAAACCGTCCTAGATGAACTTTCCGAATTCGCCCGATAAAAATAAATCACATCGTTTGTCAAAACAAAAACATTTTGTTTACAGAGAAGTTGAAATACAAAATAACTATCTTCATTTATTCTTATATCTGGAGTAAACCGAGTTTTTCCAATAAATTCTCTCCGAATCAATTTTGCACATGCGGAATACGTAAACAAGTGATCTTTTAGAGAATTTTCAAGAGCTTCTGCACCAGTCCAAATTATTCTGTCTTGAAAAAGTTCCTGATTCTCACAACTTCTTCCAGCAACAACATCCGCATTCGTCTCTTCTGCAATGTTTACCGTCTTTGCCAAGCAGTCTTCAATAAGCTCATCATCCGCATCGAGAAATACAACATAATTTCCAGTTGCTTCATCAATTCCTTGATTTCGAGCCAATGAAACCCCCAAATTTTCTGATGAAAACTGTTATCCGTTCATCAGCAAATCCATATTCTTCCGCTATTCGCCCTGATTTATCTGTGCTCCCATCATCAATCAAAATCAATTCCCAGTTTGTATATGTTTGTCTCAGCACAGACTGAATACAACTATCCAAATATTTTTCCGCATTATAAATCGGCACAATAATGCTTACAAGCGAATCATTTACCGAACCAATCATTTTCCATCACCTTCGCTTCGCTGCAGATTCCATTTTCATATGGACTTTTAGTTTTCTTGGCAAATATTATATTTTCGCACAAATCAATCAGTCTTTCTGCCGCCACATCTGCATTCCACAAATCTGCTATTGTATGGTAAGCATTCAATCCAAGCTTCATGCGATACTCGGCATCATCCATCAATCTACAAACCTGTTGTTCAAGCTGCTTTTGGTTTCCGTTTTCATAGATCAGACCATTCTCTTCGTCCTTGATCAAAAACGGAACCGATCCAATCGCATGGCTTGCCACAACTGCGCAGCCGCTGTTCATAGATTCATTCAGAACCGCGCCCCAGCCTTCATTGAAATCACTGGTGAAGAGGTAAATATCGGCTTTTTCCATATAGGAACGGACTTCACTCGCCTTCATAGCGCCAGGCATTTCCACGCAGTCTTCCAGGCTCTTATCTCTAATCATGTTATGGAGCTGTTCTTCCATTTCACCCGTACCAATAAGGGTCATTTTGAAAGAATAACCTTTTTCCTTGAGAGACTCCGCCAGCCGAATGGAAGCATCCGGGTGTTTCCATCCGATCAATCTTCCCGCCCACAGGATGGAAACGCACGGGCGCTTCAGACCATCTGATGCAGCCGACAGTTTTCCTTTCATCAGCTCATCCGGATCATATTTTTTTGCCTCCGGAAAATATCCCCATTTGTAGCATTTTCCACGATAACAGCCAAAACGAGCATAATCGTCTGCAGTATAGGCACTTGCCGCCAGCATATAAAGCGGTTTGGACTGGAATCGTCCGTGATGAAGCCACATCCCGCAAATGATATGCGCAAGGTTGTTCCAATGGATGCCCTTCTTCAATGGGCGCTCACTGTATTTGAAAGTCAGTTTATTCCTTTTCAGACGTGGGATAATATAGGAATCCGGCGCACTTCCAATGATCACAACATCGCTTTCAATAGCCAGTTGTTCAGCTTTTTTCTGCAGCTCATTGCTTTCATTTGCTTTTATCTCAAATGGGTATGTATCTTTATCCAGACTCCAGCCTAATTTGATGCGTTCCTCCGTCATCGGCTCAGTGGCAACAAATTTGAAATCCTCGCCCAAACGATTCACCATTGCCTTACAGAATGGAAGCTGATGCGGGCCAAGGAAATTTGATATAAATGTAATTTTCACTGTCTTATCCCTTTCTTCTGCTTTCATTTCCAGAACGGAACATACGGACTGACTCCCAGATATCCCCAGCCTGTATTCTTGTAGAAGTACAGCAGGCAGAACGCCACACATCCAACGTAAAGCATAAGTTCAATTCTCTCGATCGGGTTGTTTTTTCAATCATTTCAGGAATCAAAAGGCATTCAAAGAAAGCAAAGTAATACCCCACCCGGCCAATATTCATATGATAAAGGCCCAAGCATTGGATTGCCGCAGCTAGATACATACAATTTATATACAGGTTCCACGGGGCATCACATCGAATAAGAAGGGAGCTCATAAACCAGATCAGAGCATACAATAAGAAACAGGCGTATGCTCCTGTAAACTGGATCGTATTATAGCTGCCAAACAGTGTCGCAGCGACTTGTATAATGGCCGGTGCCATGAAAATCTCAACTATAAATGCTCCAAGCATCAAAAAATGAACGATATGATTTTTGACTTTGATTTTTGAAAGCGGCCATACAACTATCCCAATCAGCGCAGACTTATGGAACATTGCTGCCAAAAGAATCAATGCTGTAAATTTGAGCCACTGCTCATCCTCCGCTTGGAGTACAGCCAGCAAAAACAGACCTATTGCAATCATCTGCCGGATTCCTGAGAAGGAAAACGTAAACAAGCCGAATGTAAAATAGATCAAGATGCTCAAGCACGGATTTTTTGCTCTTTTGTAAAAGAAGTAGAAAACTGGGGCCTGACATAGCACAGACATGATAGCAATAAACCCCTGCCTTGGCACATGAAATACAGCCAGTGTATGAATCAGGATACGAAAAATCAGCTCAAAGTTAAAAACGGGATCGAGCCATCCGCCCCGGGCACTGGCTGTATATCCCCGAAGATACTGTACCATATCTCCACCGACATATTCCGCACGGAGACTCTGCAGTAACACGGTTGACAAAAAAGCCAGACAGACAAAAGTCTTCTTTTTATCTTTCAGTCGGACGTGTTTTATCCCGCCATAAAGGATTCCTGTCCATAAAATCAATCCATAATAAGGAATCATATTTTAATCCGTACTCTGCTCCAAAATCTTTTTGTATATTTTCTCATAATTTTCCACCATTACTTTTTGAGAAAATATTTTTTGACCAGCTTCACAACAAATTTTCTTTTCTTCAGGATGATCAGATACATTTTTCACAGTGTCAGTAAGCTGTTCCATATCACCGTGTGGAATAAAATGCACGTATTTTTCTGGGAAGCTTCCTTCGCCTTCATCTCCATGAAAATAGAAACTGACAATTTCTGTACCACAGCAAAGTGACTCCAGACATGTGGTCGGAAGGCATTCACGATAGCTTGTCAATACCATCACATCAGCTGCAGAATAGAACGCCGCAAGCTCCTCCTGTCCATTTGCACGACCATAGTAGATACCACAAAAGTCTTTTGGGGGAGGGTTATTCAATCCGTCCACAACTACAACCACGTACTTTTCGGAATCCAACCGTTGGGACAATTCCGTGATAAACTTTCCGCCTTTTACAGGGTCGGTATAGCTTGCCGTTACATGAAGGATCATCTTGCGGTCGCCAACATTTAGTTTCTCTCGAAGAACCAGCGCTTCTTTTTCTCGATAATGAAATATATCTGTGTCAATTCCATTTAATACGGTGCGGATTGGATACTGCTTCAGTACCGGCGACTGTGTCGCTCGCTCTCCCACCCAATTCGAAACCGGACAAAGGATCAGATCATCAAACCCTTCAAATGCTTCTTTCATCTTCTTCCAGTTCCACGCAGCTGCTCCTTTTCTGGTGGAATTGATTGCTTCTTTTTGATTTGGGCAATTATGACAACCAGTCTTCCATTCATTGCATTCAAATGCATGTCCGCAATTTCCGGTATACATAAACTCAGCATGAAGCGTTAAAACGGTTGGAATATGATTCTTTTTCAGATAATTTAAAAGTCGATAGATATCCACAAAGTAACCATTGATGCACTGCAGATGCACCACATCCGGTTTTTCCCGCTCCAATCGGTGCAGCAGTGTCAGTGTTCCAAATGGTGTCACAGCATACGGATGACCTGTCAGCCGGGACAGAACATTCCATGCCTTCGCCTCGAACTCTGTACAGGTTTTATAAACCCCTGCTTCCTGTACTTTCTGACGACGTCATATAAAACAACACTGTCAAATCCATTTTTCTGCATGTTTTTATGGATATCTCTCGTAATTTTTCCAGTGCTTCCATAGTCGTATACGCAATTAATTTGTAGAATTTTCATTTTGTGACTTATCCACTACTTCTTGCAGCCATTTGCGAACCTTTCGAGGGTTTACATCTGCGTTATGATTTTTCAACGCCAATGCTCTGGCATTTCTTACAATCTGCTCCCGTAATTCCTTATTTGTCAGAATC
>ENA-OQMZ01000315-OQMZ01000315.1-human-gut-metagenome-genome-assembly--contig:-NODE-315-length-21246-cov-1.687675_pt1 | contig 21246 bp, 27 predicted proteins | sample MGYA00242621_ERZ504862 | MGnify/ENA primary metagenome ERZ504862 (study PRJEB26092, sample SAMD00036393) | human gut metagenome | host: Homo sapiens | study: EMG produced TPA metagenomics assembly of...
AGAAGCAGTGCTCCGATTCCACCGGAGATACAAAGCTTGATACCGATTTTATCTTCAAAGATCATCGCCAGCAATGTAAATACCAGGATGATCAGTGATAACCACTGTTTCCATTTCGGCACATTATCGAAATTCTTTGTTGTATCAAAAGCTCCGTCGTCTTTCACATCGTGACTTGGAAGCAGTCTGTAACCAATTGTCGCATAGAAAAGAATTCCTACAATCAGAATCGGCATACCGACAACTGCATACTCAAAAAATCCAAATTTTAATCCAATCTCACTGAGTGCACTCTGTGCGATCAGGTTTCCAGGTGCACCGATCAGGGAAAGATTTCCTCCCATAGCTGCTGCAAATACAAGCGGCATCAGAAGTCTGGATCTCTTATATCCTGATTTCGCTGCAATTCCGATAACTACCGGAATCAGAACTGCTGCAGTTCCTGTGTTTGACAGGATTCCACTCATCAATCCTACGATCACCATGATCGCAATGATCAGCATTCTTTCTGTCTTGGCGAATTTCGTAACAATTCCTCCGATTTTATTCGCCATACCAGTTTCGAATAACGCACCCCCTACGATGAACATCGCTACAAATAGGATTACGTTACTGTCAATGAATCCTGCAAAGGCTGTTTTCACGTCTAAAACCCCAGTCACTACAAGACCAATACAGACAATCATGGATGTTACTCCAAGCGGTATCTTTTCTAATACAAACATGATTACCGCAAACAGGAGAAACAGAAGAGTTATTGTTGATGGACTCATATGTTTTCCTCCATTCCTTTGTTTCTGTTTTTCTTTTACTTCCTGACTTTTTCAAGTCTTTTTCAGCTATTTTTTAGCTTCGCTTTAAGTAATTTCCGGCCGATTTGATTACCTCTCTGCTATGGTTGTATTATAGAAAATACAATCGAAAATGTAACAATTCTGAAAAAAATATGGTACATATAAGAAAAAAACTATGGAAACATTTAGTACGCAATAATTTAGATATAGGAGACTTTTACAAATGAAACTGACACAACTCGAATATTTCTGTGTTGCTGCAAGATACCACAATATCACACGCGCATCCAAAGAGCTTTTTGTTACCCAGCCTTCGGTATCTAACGCGATCAAAGCTTTGGAAGAAGAATTCGGCGTGAATCTTTTCTATAGAAACAATAATAAACTGACTCTGACACCGGAAGGTGAAAAAGTTCTATCAAAATGCTGAAGAACTTTTGGCTCATGCGGATGCTGTCAGATCTGAACTACACGAACTCCGTAAGCAGATTACACCTGTCCGCATCGGAATCCCGCCAATGCTTGGAACCATTTACCTGCCGGATATGTATCTTTCTTTGAAGGAAGAATTCCCTGACGTAGATTTCCGCCTATATGAATATGGATCGATCAAAGCCTGTGAACTTGTTCTGGAGGAGAAACTTGACCTCGCGATTGTCAATGCAGAACAGTCTGCGATTGATAAATGCAACCTTCATATTATTGATAATGAAGATCTGCTCTTCTGCGTATCAAAGGATCATCCACTTGCAGAACAATCCACGCTTCTTTTAAACATGCTGACTGATGAGCCATTGGTTCTGTTTAACACTGATTCTGTTCAGGTTATGACACTGACCCGTCAGTTCAAGGCCGCAGGAGTAAACCCACACATTGTTCTGAACACCAGCCAAATCACAACACTGATCAATATGGTAAAGACTAATCATATTGGCTGTTTTTTGTATAAGTCTATGGTGGATATGTATCCTGAACTTGTCGGAATACCTGTCTTTCCTGCAATTGAACAGCGTATTGGTGTTATCTGGAGAAAAGGAAAGTATCAGAACGCGGTAACTGAGAAAGTTATTAAATATTTGAAGAATTATTAATCGTTATGCCAATCAATTTATTTAACAACTCATTATTTTTAAAGGCGGATACATTGTACTGTACCCGCCCCTTATAGATTTTAATTCTCTTTTTCCTAATTATTTTTACCATGATTCAAAACTTCTAATACTATTTCTTCACTGCATCCTGTAAGAACTGAAATTTCTTCAGCTGATTTTCCCAGCTGATGCATATTAAGGATAATTCTCTCTTCACAACTCTTCTCTCCAAGTTTTATTCCTATTTTTTCTCCAATTTCCTTTCCAATTGCCTCACCGCGTCTTCTGGCACTGGACATCTGTGAATTATAATCTCTAAGAGCTTTTTCTCTTGCCTCATATTCCAGCCTTTTCTTCTCATCCGCACTCATTCTCTCTAATTCTTCATATGCTTTCTCAATATATGGATCTTTTTCTGCCATTTTCTTTAAGTCCTCCTTGCATTTCCCACTGAGAAACCGCATCCAGCGAATAATACCTGACTCATTTCTATCTTCTGTCGGCAGCTTGCCAAGCTCCAGGACATAAATCTCCATCAGGTCTGTATAAACCTCTCCTGTCTCTACATCACAAAATGTAATCTTACGGAAACATCTATCATCCTTTGGAAAGTGAAGAAAATCAAGAATGCTGACATGAATACATTTCTTTAATTTCTCGTAAGGCTCTCCTCTTTTGATCTGTCCCGTATACATTTTTCCTAAATAGAACAGTACTCTGTTTGGCCAAAAGTCAAACTGTACTACCTGCATCTCTAGATCCGTCTGTGTCCCGTCTGCAAATAGAACTCTTACATCCAGAATTCCAAGTTTCTCATCCTGATATTCTGGTTGAAGAATTGTTGGAAGTAACTCTGTATCTTCTAATTCTTCCGGATTTCTTCCCAACAATGCAGATAAAATACCTTTTCTTACTTCTTTATTTTGCATCAGTTCTTTGAAGCAGAAGTCTACAGTGGGTAACATGATAAAATTGTCATTTTGCTCAGATAACTGACGTTTTTCTATTGTCATTCATTCTCCTCCTATATGAAAACAAATCGAAGATTAAATTGTACTGGATCTTCTCTCAACATTACATACATGGAAATGTATTGGGCAGTTATCTGATTTTCTACTTAAAAGAATAACATATTTTCTCATCATGTGAAACATTAAATTTCTATTATTCCTTCTTCAATAACATTACATACAAAATCCTGTACGTGATATCTTATATAAAAGCTGCTCCTCCCTTTGTTTTCAATATTTTTTTATTTGTCTTAATGGAAATATTACTTATCTTGATATATGATTCTTGAAACTTTTTGATTATCAGACACAAAGACTCAGTCCGTGACTTATAACATCTTTGAACTTTCGAAAGTTAGATATAGGATATCTGATTAATTGATAAAATACAATGTGTTTTTTGTTGATATCTTAACTTTTTTGTTGGTAAATTGTGGATAACTTTTTCAAGAGATAACACACTGGTAAGACTTTTATTAGAAAAGATTACTGCAAATGAAAAAGTGAGTAGAGATATGCTACTCACTTTTTCTATCTTCTATTCATATAAGAAATCGATGACAACGTCTGCAGGTGCGCCGGACAGATATCTCTGCATGCCAGTGATTTCGAACTTGCTTCGCAAAATGTTCTTCATACTGTTTCTCCAATGCCCGCTTTCGATTCAGACTGGAAGAATGCAGAAGATACGCGTTATTTGCAAACTCTGCACCATAGAAATCATCTTTTGCCCCAAGATAATTCGGACATACTTCCAGACAAAGTCCACATTTCAGACACTTTGCTGCCGAATACTGATGATCATGCTCTTTCGGATCCGGATGTTTCCGAATTCCAAGGTACATCAATGCTTCCTTCTGACGTTCCCATATCACAGATCTGTCAACCATCAGATCTTCCACAACCGGAAATTTTGTAAGCGGTTCCAGCCTTAAAATCTCTGTATCATCTGTATTAATGAACACTCCACATGCCAACGCCGGATGCCCGTTGATCACCATTGCACAACTTCCGCACATTTTCTGCATACAACCACATTCCCAACGGATTTTTCTACATTGTTTTCCTTTGATATCTTCCAGCTGGTCACGTTCATTTAACTTCTCGAGAATTGCAGCTACTGTAATTCTGCCCTCTCCTCTGAAATGAAAAACTTGCCAATACGGCGCTGATCTTCGGTCATCCTGTCTTTTGATTCTTACTTTCATCTCACAGCGCCTCCCTTTTCTCCTGACTCCTGTTCAAAATAAATCCTGATTTTTTCGTCTTTAAACTCTGCAACGGAACATTTCATGAATTCTGATTTTTCACCTGGAAAAATCTTTTCGGAAATGAGCTCCTCTTGATTCACGTCTTTCCACAGCACTCATAAGTGTCGCTTTTCCAAGAACAGCCATCGGATATAATCTGTAATTTTCATAAACAGATACCATTGGATCAATTGGAAATGTCCTCAGCTCATTCAAGCTGGAATCCAATGCGTAAATACTATCCTGAAGAACTTCTCCATCACGGATCAAATCCATGCCATAACTCATGATCTTCATTAATTTACGCAGTGTTGCTGTCGCTGAATACTTGCCCCGATATTCTGACATCTGTTCCATACGATCGATTTTCTCCTGCTCATGCTCAATATAAGGAACAAACAATTCTTCACATATCGGCTGCCCCTGTCCCTCATGCACCGCATGCGCTGCTGTTCTTCCCGAATGAACTGCTGTCATCAATGAATTTCCACCAAGCAATTTGCACCATGATATTTTGACGCAGCTTCTCCCACAGCATACAATCCTGCAATATTCGTCTGATGCATTCCGTCCACTTTAATACCACCCATAAAGAAATGGATTGCTGGCGTTACAGGGATCGATTCTTTTGCTGTCTCCAGATAAACCTGTCCGGGACACATTGCAATTTCTCTTGCGACAAGATCTCTTGACATCAGATTGCCTTCCGTACCATACTTTTCTTCCATAAAATAAACACTGTGACTTCTATTCTTATAATAAAGTCTCCAACCTTCACTTCTGACAGATTCCGAGATTATAACCCTCTTATTTCCTCGCTGAACCGTGGTCGGATAATACTGGATAAATTCGAGATTTCTCAGCTGCACTCCCTGTAAAAAAAGCTTTCCTGTCACATAACCATCATTTAATTCAGATCCAGTGGTTTTTCCATATAGCTTGTTCATTCCGCCGGTAGCACAGATTACTGCATCCGCATAAACCGGAATCAACATTTAGATTCTGGATTATAAATAACGCTCCATAACACTTTTCATCCCGAATAAGAGCAGAGTAAAAATACAATCCGATTTTCTTTTCTATTTTACCTTTGATCTCATACTCCAGGCATTTCTGTGTCATTGCCGTAACAATCTGTTTTCCAACGGAATCACCTGAATAAACAGTTCTTTTTCTACTCTGTCCTCCGGAAGCTTTCACTCTCCATGTATCATCTTCATTTCGATCAAAAAGAACTCCCATCTCATCCAGCCATTTCAGATGTTCCGGTGCTTTCTCACAGAGATTTCTCACATCCTCTTCTTTTTCAAGAAAACGCCCACTCTCCAGCGTATCATTCGCATGCCACACTACAGAATCCTCCTCTGCGGTATCAACTACTGCATTGATTCCTTCTGCTGCCATAACTGACTGTGTACGTTCTGACTGAACCGGTGATACAAGAATTACCTCATCATCAAGTTCTGCTGCTTCTATTGCAGCAGACATCCCGGCAATTCCATTTCCTATAATCAATACCTTCATTTGTCATCTTCTCTTTCCTAAAAATCTCACCTGTTCCTACAATCTTATCCGCGCAGCCACCGTAAGAACCATTAATAATCCACAGATGATCCATGTTACACAATCCACAAGCTTCTCCATTCTATCATTCCTCAGCAAACCAAGCGTCAGCATAGAACGGCTGAACGATACACTCAGATGCAGAAATGCCGCGCCTGCAAAGAGAATCTCCGTCACTAATACAAGAAACTTTGCTCCACCAGAAAATGATGCTCCACTTATTATAAGATGAAGTACTCTCATGTGTGGATACAATAAAATCAGGATAACAATTCCGCTGATTCTCTGCGTAATTAATCTCCAATTCTCTTTCCTGTATCTTTGAAAATTAAGTATTCCACGTCTTGGATAGTAACTTACAATACAAAGAACTACATGAATCAAAACTGTCGCCACAATCCCTCCTGCGAGTATCTGACAATCAGAATAATCATGTCCACCTGTCAACATAGGAATGGACATGGTAAGCATATGTCCAAGTAAGAATAACGTAAGCATCCAGGAACATACTGCGTTCCATTTTTTATCATTAATCAGCACCCCTTCTGTATCTTATTCTCTCTACTTTTAATCTTCCACATAAACAGCGCGGGTACGCTCTCCATCTTCGATCAATTCTACCTTTGAAAAACTTTGTATATACTGCTTAAATTGTGAGTATCCATAATCACGTACTTTAAAATCACCAAACTGAATACGAATTCGATTCCCCAGTGTTCCAAGAGAGATCCCCTGATCCCCTGTCATCTGAATCTGTCGGATAATATACTCTTCAAGCATATCTTTCTTACTCTTATCTTCATACAGAGTAACTGAAACTTTCGTTCCTTCCTGGATCAGTTTTAATTTCGGTAAAGTTTCAAGGAACTTGGATAACAGGCTGTAACCATAACGTCGAACATCAAAGTCCGGATATACTTTGACCAGCCGGCTTCCAACTTCACCAAGCCCGGTTTCCCTGTCGTTATTCTGGTTTTCCGTAATGATCTTAACTACGATTTCTTCTATTTTTTCCTTTGATACCTTTTCAATCTTTTCTTTTGAACCTTTTCCATTCAACGATGATAATGAAGCACCGGAAATTTTCTTCTGTCCCCTTCCAAACACATGCGGATGATAAGACTTTCCTTCGCTCTCTTCCTTCTCTATCGTGTTGTCTTCCAGAAGCACCTCTAATACGGTAAAGATATCACAGGCTTTACGGAACGGAAGCGGTGTCTTGTCCTCGCCCATTCCGATTACCATCTTTCCACTTTCACGAAGCCGGCTTGCAAGCTTTGTAAAATCACTGTCACTTGATACCAGACAGAACCCCTCCAATTCACTTGTATAGAGCATGTCCATTGCATCAATGATCATGGCTGAATCTGTAGAATTCTTTCCCTGTGTATAACTAAACTGCTGAATCGGCGTAATAGAATTTTGAAGAAGTTCTTCCTTCCAACTTGCACTGTTTGACTTTGTCCAGTCTCCGTAAATTCGTTTGTAAGTCACGTTTCCATATTTAGATAATTCATCCAGGATCGGCTTAATATATTTTGCAGATACATTATCCGCATCGATTAAGAGTGCGAAACGGTCTTCCATGTCTGATACTCCTCTCCTCCAAGATTCTTCCATGTAAATACACCGTTTTCATAAATCATATAACTGTGCTCGGATCCTTCCTTTGGAATCGAAACAGAACCTGGATTTAAGTACTGATATTTTCCACCGTTCATATCAAGGATTTCCTCACATGCCGGAATATGCGTATGTCCGTTCAATAGAATGTCCCCATCTTTTAACATTGGAAGATTATGCGGATTATACACATGTCCGTGTGTTGCAAATATTGTAACATCACTGTTCTTTTCTTCCGGATCTCCTGCCAGATTCAGATAACAGTAATCCGCCAGAATTGGGAACTCCAATACCATCTGATCCACTTCTGTATCACAATTTCCTCTCACACAAAGAAGTTCTTTCTTCATTGGATTAAGCATTGCGATCACTTCCTTCGGTGCATATCCTTCCGGCAGATCATTTCTCGGTCCATGATAAAGAATATCCCTAATAATAATAATTTGTCTGCGCCTTCTCTTTTATAAGCCTCAAGCATCTGTTCACAATAAAATGCTGAGCCATGGATGTCAGATGCAATCATCAATTTCATTTTTCACGTCCTCCTGTCTTTCTAAATAGTTTCTCTATAATAACTGAAAAAGCAGTGACTCTTTTCTTGAGACACCGCCTCTTATTATTTTGTGCCTGTGGATATTATGATTATAACACAGAATGAATCACAGCGAAAAATATTTTCCCACAATTTCAAAAGGCACCGGACCCACACTCAACACAGCTTTATGGAATTCTTTCTGGGATTTATTTCCAGATTTTATCCATTCCTTTTTCAACTCCAGAAATTTTATATATCCGATATAATATTTCAAATAATTTCCCGGCGATCCCAGAATCAGATTATAGATTTTATCAACCGTTTCGGCATCTTTAATTCCATATCTTGCATAAAATTCTACTGTATCCATTCTGCTCCATCCTTCGTAATGGATTCCCATATCTGCCAATGCATAAAGTGCAAGAATCACTGAACTGTTCTTCTGAAGAATTGCTGCCTGAGTCTTAGATAACGGCATCAGATAATAGCTGCACATCTCCGCATAAGTTGCCCAGCCTTCTACATATCCGCCAAAATTTAAAATACTCCTGACGGGATCAGGATCCGTGCTTTCAAAAAAGATTGTCTGGTACAGATGTCCCGGATACCCCTCATGCGCCAACGTTGTGAACAGTGTCAAATCATCTCGCATCTGTATTTGGTTTACATAAATTACATTTTCTTCTGTATAGTCAATTGCCGGTATCATATAAAATGCGGGACTTAAATGTTCCTGCATTTCCCTCCGGTACATATTTTATCCGCAGAGAAGTTTTCGGAATCTCAGGAAATGCAGTCCCTATCCCTTTTTTTAACTTTTCTAAGATTCTTTCTGCTTTCCCATCTTCCAATATTGCTGCTGCCTGCTTCGCTTCGTTGACTGCTTCTTCCATACCGGTAATATCTTCTGAAATTTGTCTGCGTGTTAGTTGCTCAAGCTCTTGAATCGTGTCTGTCACTCCTACACTCTGCTGTATATACCATTCGTAGTATTTTCTTCCTTCCGGAAAATAACACAATCCTTTTTCATTCGTTCCCTTCCCTTTCAATTCCTCAACCGCCTGTATCAAATCCTCATACGACGGATAAACCTGCTCTTCCATCTGCCTGGCGTTCTGCTGAATATAATCACTCTTTTCTTTTTCAGACAGTTCCTGTAATTCACCAATTCTGGACACAAATGTCGAGTACAGATAATTTCCATTTCCCATTGCAAGAAATGCATTACATTGTTCTAACACCTGATCCGCCATTTCATCTGACAAAAACAATCCTTTGTCTGCTTTTTCTCTTTCAAATGCAATGATCTGTTGAAAATAATCTCTTGTCTCACTTAAAACATCCAGATACGCTTCCACATCTGTCCTGTCATAAAACTGATATTCAGATAATACAATTGGAATCTGCGTCTGTACTCCATTGACTGTATTCAACGGTTCTTCATAATACAGATAATCCGCTTCTTCTCTCAAATTTCTCAGATATTGCTTCAACAGATCGTATGTAATTCTATTTTTTACATTCAGTTTTTCATAAGAAAATGCATACAATGCCTGCTGTATATTCTCCGCTGCTGTCTTAATCTGAGTACTGTCTGTCTGTATCGTTCCATATGCTGTATCCGCTTTATCAATCCCATATGCTTCTGGCTCTTTTAATGTATAGTGCAGACTGATCTGGCTTGCAGCCACCTCTTTGCAAAACAATTTTTCTGTAAACGATGTAAATCTTTCATTCTCCGCTTCTTTACTGCTCTTTTTTTTCTTCTAAAAAATGTTGCTTCACAACCGTTTAAAAAGAAAATAGAACTGAAAAGAATACTGATACTACATACAATACTTACACACTGCTTCTTCCGCCTTTTCCAAAATTGAATCAACATAGCAGACTCCGACAGTTATTTCTCTAATTTTATGCATCGGCTTCCTTATTTATACATCTCTCAAATTTGTTTCCAAACAGTAATGCATCCCCTCTTTATTTGTGATAAAATACAACTATATAAGATACAGGAGGCGTTGTGTATGGCCAACTTAATATTTGAACATTTGAAAAAAGTATATCCGAACGGATTCGTATCTGTAGACGATGTCAGCCTCTCGATCGAAGACGGTGAATTTGTTGTATTCCACGGACCAAGCGGATGCGGAAAATCTACAATTTTACGTATGATTGGCGGCCTGGAAGATAATTACTTTCCGGAAAGATCTATCTTGATAATATACCTTTTTAAATGACATTTCTTCCACGCGACCGGAAGCTTGCCATGGCATTTCAGAATTACGCTCTCTATAAGCACATGAATGTCTATGATAATATGGCACTTGGACTGAAGCTTCGTGATCTTCCGCGTACAGTTATCAGTACCCGCGTAAAGACTGCTGCCGCTTTTCTTGGAATTTCAGACATTCTTACGAAAAAAATTCGTTCTATTTCTGATTCTGAACGCCAGCGTGTTGCACTCGGTCGGGCTATTGTCTGCCACCCAAAAGTTCTGCTTGTAGATGAAGATTTTGCTCATCAGGATGATGACCTTCGGAAAGATATGATCCATGATATTCTCAAAATTAACAAAGAGCTTGGAATTACGATTCTTTATGTCACAAATAACTACGAAGAAGCCGTTTCCCTGAATTCTCGTGTCATTTTTATGAAAGACGGAAAAGTAATCGAGGACAGCATTTAAGCTGTCCTCTCATTTTTCACCCAAGCAACTCTCAAAACATGCTTCTTATGATTTTTGCTTCTCCAGGTAATTATAAATTTCACGCTTCTGAACGCCGCGGTCTTTCGCGACCTTTTTCATTGCTTCTTTTCGATCCACTCCCTGAGAAATATAGTACTCCATATGGTCTTCAATACTCATATCTTCCCAGCGCTCTTTTTCTTCCTGACGGATTTCTTCCCGGCTTCTCCCTGCAATTACAATCACACACTCTCCCTTCGGAGCGTTCGCCTCATAATAAGCTACTGATTCTTCAAGTGTTGATTGAAATGCTGTCTCATGCCTTTTGGTCAGTTCTCTGCAAACCGTTACTTTTCGATCTCCCAGACGCTCTGAAAGAAGTTTCAAAGTCTTTACCAGACGATGCGGTGCTTCATACATTACGATCGTTCTTGTCTCAGCAGCCATTTCTTTTAAAACTTCTTCCCGTTCTTTCTTATCTGTCGGAAGAAATGCCTCAAATGCAAATCTTCTTGTCGGAAGTCCTGACATTGTAAGCGCTGTAACACATGCCGCCGGTCCCGGAACAGAAGTTACTCGAATCCCTGTTTCATAACACATTTTCACCAGTTCTTCTCCCGGATCAGAGATCCCAGGTGTACCTGCATCTGTAATCACCGCAATATCCAGTCCTTCTTCCAGCTTCTCCACCAGTTTACGACCTTTATCAAACTTTGTTATATTCATGATAACTTGTCATTGGCGTCTGTATTTCGAATGATTTAACAGTTTAATACTGTTTCTTGTATCTTCTGCTGCGATCAAATCCACCTCTTTCAATGTTCTGATCGCACGAAATGTCATATCTTCCAGATTACCAATTGGTGTTGCCACCAAATATAATGTTCCTGCCATCTTCATCTCCCACGAACAATTACCGTTGTCTTTCAGTCTTTTCAGAATTATTTCCGTTCTTCTGCAATAAAGTCCCATCCTTCGCATACATAATGATTGGTGGCTCTATCGTCACTCTGGGTTTTGCCCCACGCATTCCTTCCACCAGAACCATTGTCGGTTCTTTATCTATATACGGATGAATAAACTGAATCCGTTTCGGTTCAATCTTATATTCATGCATCTTCGTCAAAATCTCTGTCAGCCGAAACGGTCTGTGAATCATATAAAATCTTCCTTTATCCTGAAGAAGCCGCATACTTTCTCTTAAAATATCATCTAATGTACACAACACCTCATGCCGTGCAATCGCTTTACTGTCATCTGGATTCCGAAGTCCATGATCCGCTAACATATAAGGCGGATTCGTTGTGATCACATCAAAAAAGGCCGGCTTAAATCGTTCTGCCGCCTCTTTAATATCTCCGGTTACAATGCTAATTCTGTCTTCCAGATGGTTATGTGCAACACTTCGTCTTGCCATTTCTGCAGTCTCAGCCTGTATCTCAAGCCCTGTAAAATGCTTTCCTTTCGTCTTTCCTGCAAGTAGAACCGGGATGATTCCATTCCCGGTTCCCATATCAACACGGTCTCTCCCGGCTTTACTTTTGCAAAATCAGAGAGAAATACTGCATCCACTCCAAAACAGAATTTTGAAGGATTCTGGATCAATTCTAATCCTCCAAGCTGCAGATCGTCCAGACGTTCGCCTGGTCTCAGATTATTTGTCATCTAACTTCGAAGCTCCCTCTTTCTTCTCCATCCGCTCAAGCGCAGCTAGTTTCTTCTGCTCTTCTTTCGATACTTTCTGTTTCTTTCTTCTCGACGGAATTTCAGATCATCCGCCTTATACTCGCGAATCTCTTTCTCGTCATTCTCCAGATTAACAATAACTTTCACAAGTCTGCGAAGTACACTCAAAGAATGTACTGTTCCGGTCAATCCATCACTTGTTGTCACATTATCTCCAACAGAAGGTAACTGACTGTTAAGCACTTCATAAGTCTCTTCCTCATTCGTCAGACAGCACATCAATCTTCCGCAGACCCCTGAAATCTTTGTCGGATTCAGGGACAGGTTCTGTTCCTTTGCCATCTTGATTGATACCGCTGCAAACTCTGTCAGATATGTGCTGCAGCATAATGGACGTCCACAGATACCAATTCCTCCGCGAATCTTCGTCTCATCTCTGACCCCAATCTGACGAAGCTCGATTCTTGTTCTGAACACAGCTGCCAGATCCTTTACAAGTTCACGGAAATCAATACGTCCGTCCGCTGTAAAATAAAACAGGACTTTATTATTATCGAAAGTATATTCTGCTTCAATCAGTTTCATATCCAGTCCATGCTTGCGGATCTTCTCCTGACAAATCTTAAAAGCCTCTTTCTCTTTCTGACGATTCTTCTCTACCGTCTTCTCGTCTTGCTCTGTTGCAATACGAATCACAGACTTCAAAGGCTGAACCACTGAATCATCGTCCACCTCTTTTGGTGCACTGACAACACGTCCATACTCGATTCCCCGTGCTGTCTCCACGATTACGTGATCCCCCTGTTTGATTTCAAACTCTCCCGGGGAAAAGAAATAAATCTTTCCCGCTGTTCGGAATCTTACTCCTATTACTTTTGTCATGTATCTAATTCTCCTTTATTGTAAGCAAGAGCAGTTCCATTGTCAGTTCAAAATTAACATTTGCTTTCAGTCTGGCTTTCGCCTTTTCAATTGCGTCCAAAATATTCTCAATTCCTTCATAAGAGCTCTTACTTGCACGCGCCTTGATATATCTCAGCTGATCAGAAATACTACTCTGTCTACATTCTTAGTTGCCTTATAAATTAATACATCTCTGTACCAGATTGCGATCATATCCAGATAGTCGTTAATCTCCATCTTATATGTCATACATTTTTTCACTGCATCCATCAGTTCTGAAACATTCATCTCATCAATATTTCTAAGTAAATGTACAACTTCTTCCTTAATCTCATTGAAATATTCTGACGTCGCAAGCATAATCGCTTTTCCCATATTTCCCTGGGCAAATGCTACACAGACATCTGCTTTATAATCAGGTATCTCCATCTGCTCCATCAGATATTTCTTTACAAGCTGATCTTTAATATTACGAAGTTTCATCATAACGCATCTGGAACGAATCGTTGGCAGTAAAGCCTCTGCATTCTCTGTCAGAAGCATGATCACCGCATATTCCGGTGGCTCCTCAATTGTCTTAAGCAATGCATTCTGTGCCTGGGCACTCATTAAGTCTGCCTCTGGAATAATATAAATCTTATACTTGCTGCTGTACGGCTTGATCACGATATCATTATTAACCTGTGTACGAATATCATCAACACTGATCGTATTCGGTTTCTCATGTGTCACCTTAATAATATCCGGCTGATTACCGTTCTGTGCCTGTTTACAGGACTGACATTTCCCACATGCCTCTCCGTCTTCCTCACGATTCTGGCACTGCAGCTCATAGCAAAAAGATTCGCAAGAAGCCGCTTTCCAGATCCTCTTTCGCCATTCAGAATATATGCATGCGATACTGCATCAGCCTGAACTGCGCTCGAAATATACTTGATTATGTTTTTGTGCCCTACTACATCTTTAAAACTACTCATTTCTATCACCTGCCGTGTATCTTATTTCATCTTTAGCGGATAATATTCTCACAATTATCCACCTAACAATAGTATATTCATAATTTTAACATCATTTTCTTACAAAACTATGAACTACCATTAAGTATATCATAAATTCACGTTTATTTCTCGCAAAATTTCTTCCATACAAGTTTCCTTATCAATATTTTGAAATCTCCGCTTGATTCCCGCCCTTTCCAGATTCTCCTCCGAGAAATCTTCTGCATCTGCAAGAAATCTTCTGCACAGTTCTGCATACTGCGGTTTCAGCTGTGCCCGTTCTCTTTCTAACGCCCTCGACAGTCTTAATCCATCTTCTACTTCTATATATAATGGAACCATAACATCATCACCAAAATATTCTTTCAATGCATAATATGACTCAATTGTTCCGATCACAAGATAATCATACTGCCACAATTCAATCTGTCCATCATCTGCTGTAAAATAAGTCCAGATTCCACACTTTGTATTGTAAGAACGAAACTCGATGATTTTCTCTTCGTCCATCATCTCATCAAATCGTTCCTGATCGACAAAGAAATATTCCACTCCGTCCTTCTCACCCTCACGCATTGGACGTGTTGTATATGGAACGATTGAATGAAATTTGGGCATCTTTTCTATCAATTCTTTGTAAATCGTATCCTTCCCGGAAGCACTTTTTCCCATAATATAAAATATTTTACCCATACTTTTTCTCCTGCTCTTAAACATGCATCTGGATTCGTATTCTCAACTTCCAGCCTGTCGGTTCTTTATTCTGGATTCCCCGCAACTAATAAACAATTCTCCTGGCTTAGCCCTTCAATGGAAAAACCCATCTCTTTATATTTTACCATCTTTTGCACAATAGTAGAAGTAATTCTCTCTCCTGGAACAATCATTGGGATTCCCGGTGGATAAAGATAGACATATTCCAATGAGATTCTTCCTGATGCCTCATTCCATTTCACACTCTCGCCTTCCATTCTCCCTGCTTCAAAGGAAGAATATGCTTGTTCTAATGGAATCATTTCATAAGAGATATTTTTTATAGTATGATCCTCATCATTCCCTGAAAGCTCTTCGCACAAAATATTTTTATCAATCTCCATCACTGCCTGAACCAATCTGTCCATTCCTTCTTGTGTATCTCCCGGTCCTGTCATAGCAATCACATAAGACCCGGAAGCCATCTCCATCTCCAAATGATAAGATCTCAGCATTTCCTGAAATCGTTTTCCATTCAAAACTTCCCCATCTGTATTCTTAAGATTTTTTACAGATAATACTATCTTTGACCGGTCATAATGTTCTGCCTCAATTAATTTTATATTCTTTAACTGCTTCAGTCTCTCTCTTGCTTGCTGCAAACGCTCAACATAAGTATCCATGATTTCTTCCCTGCGCTCTTCCATTGCCCGGACACACTCATCAATGGATGCCATTAAAATATAAGAAGGACTGCTGGATTGAAGCATATGCAAATAATTTCTTATCTTTCACGATTAGCATATCTCCCATTTATATGAAGCAATGCTGTCTGAGTTAAAGACGGAAGTGTCTTGTGAAGACTGTGGATCACCACATCAGCCCCCGTGTATTCGCATTTTGCGGAAAATATGAATGAAATCCAAAATGTGCACCATGCGCTTCATCGACGATCAGCGGAATCTTATATTCATGCACGATTTCCGCAATTGCTTCAATATCCGACACGACTCCTTCATAAGTCGGTGAAACAATGACAACCGCCTGAATATCTTCATATTCTTCAAGTAACTTCTTTACCTGGTCTACATGGATCTCACCATTAAGATCTGTCTCTTCCGAAAACTCCGGATAAATATATATCGGTCGTAATTCATTCATATATACCGCATTATATACCGATTTATGACAATTTCTTGCCATCAAGATTCTACCACCACGCTCCGTACATCCCATCACTGCACTCAAAAGTCCGACGGTACTCCCATTAACCAGATAATGCGTCTCTTCCGCATGAAATACTCTGGCTGCATTCTCCTGTAATTCTTTCAACAGTTCTTCTGCATGATGAAGATCATCAAATCCATCTATCTCCGTTATATCAATATTATATGGTAATCTGGCTCTCATGAGCTCCATGTTACGCTTATGTCCAGGCATATGAAATGCATAATAATCTGAATTTCCATATGCAGTTAATTTTTCATATAAATATTCCATAATAACCTCTTATTTGTAAAAAGAACCTATCTGAATAATGATAGATTCTCCTGGTGCCATATTTTATTTATATAAAGTTAAAAGCAGTAATCATAATAGATTACTGCTTTCTTTCAGTGAGCGTGCGGGGATTCGAACCCCGGACAACTTGATTAAAAAGTCAAGTGCTCTACCACCTGAGCTACACGCCCTTAAACACTCGCAGAAGTTATAATATCATAAGTCTTATATAAATGCAAGCACTTTTTTCAGATTTTAAATTTAATATTTAAATGCATCTCGCCACATCGCTACAGGCGATTCTAAATGGCGAGACACAATCTTATTTTCTCAAATCATAGAACTTTCCACTCAGATTTTTCACCTTTACATAAGAAACATGATCTATAAACATTCTCGAAGTGAATACCGTTTTCCCATGATCACAGAAAATTTCGATGCTAGAACGATCTACCATAACCCGGACAGTCTGTTTCTTCTCTAACTGTTTTGCATAACGGATCGTTCCAAACTTCTCCGCATACACTTCTGTCATATCACTTCTGTTCAGACAATATTCTTCCCCATCTGCACTGAAAGTCAAACTGTTACCGTCTTTATTTCCTATCTCTATAGAAAATGCACCTTCTGTATTTCCTTCAAGCTCAAAGGAACATTCTTCAATCTTTGTATACTCTGTAATACTTTTTTCATTTGCACGAAGTTGCTTTAGCTCTTCTACCGGCTGTTGGATCAACCTTTCTTCCTCGATCCGAATTTCTCTCGGGAGTGTTAACATGTGAGCCCAATTATTCTTATCTGTTGGATACTCGCTCTTTGAATTTCCAAGCCATCCAAATAAGATTCTTCGATGTTTTTCATCCTCATACGATTGAGGCGCATAGAAATCAAATCCCTTATCAAGTTCATACATTTCTGAAAAATGAAATTCTTTTCGTTCTGTATCCAATGGTTTTCCTATCATGTAAACTACGGAGAACACATTTTATAATCATATTTATTCTCACTTGAAATTCCCATCGGAGAACAAAACAGCACTCCTTTTTGATTCTCTTCATAATAATTTGGACATTCCAACATGTAACCTAACATTGCTTCCTGTCCATTCCGAAGTAATCTCACTCTTCCGGCGTACTCATATGAATCTGCTGCTTACCTCTGTACAACATCAGAATTCCTTCATGTTCTTTACTTTCTGCTCCTGTCAGCATCCAGTATTCACTGTCCCTTTTCCAGACATATGGATCACGGTAATTCATTGTCGTCTGATCCGGATCCATTTCTACAATCTTTTTCCGGTCTGTCAGTTTCTCACCATCAAATCTGGCATAACAGGTACATGGGATCATCTCTTCATTTTCAATTCCTGTATAGAAAACATGTACTTTTTCTCCCTCTTTTAATGCCATACCTGTATAACACCCGTAAGAGTCTGATTCTGTATCCGGGTACATTGCCACACCATGATCTTCATAATAAATAAAATCTTTTGTTGTCAAATGATACCAGTGTTTCAACCCATGTACCGGTCCGGCCGGAAACCATTGGTAAAAAATATGATGTATCCCATTAATCTCACACAGCCCATTCGGATCATTCATCAGACCGCATTTCGGTGCAATGTGCCATACCGGATAATACGGATCTTTCCTGGTTGTCTCCTGTATCCGTTGAAAATATTCAGCCGGCATATCCGTAATTCGAATATGCCGGTTCTGATGATTTGAAAAATCATACTGAAACATAAATTTACTCCTTTATACTGTTTCTGGATTCTTCTTCATAATCAGCCATGTGCCTGCAAATGCAACTCCTACAGAAAGCAGTAATACAATAATATACTCAATCATTCCTCCTGAAGGTAAAGCAGCATACCAGGGATCATAGACGCTCCGGTTCCCTTTGCACACAAACCAACGATTGCTGCGAATCCACCACCTACAGCACCTCCAAGACATCCCATGAAGAATGGCTTGAGTCTTGGGAATGTAAGACCATACATAACAGGTTCGGAAATTCCGAATAATGCCGGGATCAGGGCTGGAATCATATTAGCTCTCTTCTGCTTATTCTTCTGCATCATGACAATTGCAAGTCCTGCTCCAAGCTGTCCTGCGATTGCTGCAGATCCCATTGGGTTAATATAATCTACACCAGTCTCTGTAAAAATACTTACAATAATCGGTGTTACTGTATGATGCATACCTACAGAACAGAGAATCTGAATCAGTCCTCCATAAGCGATTCCTCCAATTCCAAATGGAAGTTTCAGCATCATAAGGATCAGATCTGTCATTCCTTTTTCAATTCCTGAAAGAACCGGTCCTACAACAAAGAGTCCTGCCAAAAGTGAAACAAGTAAAGTAAGGAATGGTACAAGCAGCATGTCTAAGATATCCGGAATCACCTGATGTAACTTCTTCTCCAGTTTTGCTGCAAAGAATCCCATGAATAATGCAGGAATTACAGAACTCTGATAACCTGTAATATTTAAATGCAACGGTCCAAAGACAAAACTTAACGGATCAGCAACTCCATTTACCACATCCCATTTATTTGGAAGAGTTGGTGATACAAGCATCAGCCCAAGTACAATACCGAGGATCGGTGAGCCACCGAACTTCTTGCATGCAGACCATGCAACTAATACTGGGATAAATGTGTATGCTGTGTCTGTTAATACAGAAAATACTGTGTCAAAAGATGGTGATAACTCAATTCCAAATCCATTTACAAGAAGACTTCTTACTCCCATCAGAATACCTGTTGCAAGAAGTACCGGAATGATAGGAATAAAAATATCAGAAATCATCTTTGTTGTACTCTGAAATGACAATTTTTGCTTATCCCCTGTTTCTGCAATTTCATCATGATCAGCTTTCACACCTGCAAGTTTCTGAAACTCTGCACATACTTTATTAACAAATCCAGTTCCAAGAATCACCTGATGCTGTCCACTCTTAGAAAAATATCCCGCCACACCTGAGATTTCTTTCATAGCTTCCACATCAATTACAGATGCATCTTTTACTTCCACACGAAGTCTGGTTGCACAATGTGTCGCACTGATTACATTTTCTTTTCCACCAAATGCTTTCAGAATTTCCTGCGCTGTCTTTACAGGATCTTTTTTCATCTCTCATTACCTCCTATTTGTGCGATTATAACATATATCGTTTTTATCAAATCGATTCGATATGTTTGTTTTTTATAGTGGCCTTAGAATATTTCCTATCGGCCACTGTTATTTTTGTTTATCGAATCGTTTCGATATCTGTTGATTATAATATATCATTACCATTTTGCTGTCAATGAATTCATTGAAGATTTCTCGTTTTCTATACTTTTCTACAAATTAGAGATAATAATTTTGTTGAAAATTAACATGTCTCTCCATCCTGAATCTCGACATCAAAAATAGCTTTTATCTCCTCTACTTGCTTTCCCTCAATCTGAAGAATGATCATGGAAACCAGTTTTTTTGCCATTTTCTCAATTGGCTGAACAATTGAAGTAAGAATCTCCGGTCCCAATTTTGTGATATAGGTTCCATCAATTGAAACAATACTAAGTTCTTCCGGCACTTTTAATTTCCTTAATTTTGCTTCTCGCAGACATGCAATTGCAGCCATATCAACACCAAATATACCATCCATATCACTACATTCTTCGAAAATACGCTCAGCAGCATCTTTGTAACCCTCTGCTGTAAATGTATTATATCCAATCGAAATATCTACAACCTCGCACCCCTGTTTCTCAAGCAGCTCATGAAATAATTGTTCTTTTTCATTTTCGTAATTCTTTATTGTATGAGAACTTACAAGCTGTACGACTTTCTTTCTATTCTTCTCTAGAAAAGCGACGCTGCTTTCTCTGCAACCTGTCTCTTGTCTACATGAACAGTCGGAATATATCTGCCAAATAACAGTCAATTGTTACGATTGGCCTGTCGATCTTAAGATATCTCTCCTTCTTCAGTGAATGAGCTCCCATAATCACGCCATCCATAGTTCTACGATCCAGCATCTGTAGGTAAGCTTCTTCTACATCTTCACGCCCAGCTGTTCCACAAACCAGTGCCTTATACCCTCTGGAATACAGTTCTTTCTCTGCGTATTTAATAAACGTACTGAAAAAGGGATGTGCGATATCTGGAACAATAATTCCTACAATTCCTGATTTTTGCATCTTCAGATTACGGCCAAGCTCGCTTGGAATATAATTTAATTCCTTCATTGCTTTTTCAATTTTTTTCCTTGTTTCGTCAGATACATATCCTTTATTATTACATACAAGTGAAACAGTGCTTCTTGATACTCCAGCTAATTTTGCTACATCTCCAATGCTTGCCAAATCAATCTCTCCCTATCATCAAATCATAAATCTACAGTTACTCTTCTGCATTAGAGCTCTTTCTCTAATAATAAAATATAGAAAAAAGACTGCGGTATACGCAGTCTTTCCGTTTACATAAAATAAAAATGCCCAGAACCGGAATCGAACCAGTGACACGAGGATTTTCAGTCCTCTGCTCTACCGACTGAGCTATCTGGGCATACACATAATATTATGTGTGAGTTGCGGGGGCAGGATTTGAACCTACGACCTTCGGGTTATGAGCCCGACGAGCTTCCAGACTGCTCCACCCCGCGATATTAAGTTAAGTCTTATGACTTAAAGCCGATGATCGGACTCGAACCGATAACCTGCTGATTACAAATCAGCTGCTCTGCCAATTGAGCCACATCGGCGAGTGCCTTACGGCTAATGGATGGAGGTGGATTCGAACCACCGAAGCAATTTGCAGCAGATTTACAGTCTGTCCCCTTTGGCCACTCGGGAATCCATCCATATTATTTAATTTGATGGGACCAATAGGGCTCGAACCTATGACCCTCTGCTTGTAAGGCA
>ENA-OQMZ01000316-OQMZ01000316.1-human-gut-metagenome-genome-assembly--contig:-NODE-316-length-21206-cov-1.333982_pt1 | contig 21206 bp, 23 predicted proteins | sample MGYA00242621_ERZ504862 | MGnify/ENA primary metagenome ERZ504862 (study PRJEB26092, sample SAMD00036393) | human gut metagenome | host: Homo sapiens | study: EMG produced TPA metagenomics assembly of...
ATTCATACATTTTAAAGCATTTCTGACACCAACAAACTCCGGAATACAAGACAAATAGCAAGTCCACATGCACTGCTTATTGCTTTTCGCAACCTTCGCATGGGACGGACTTACTTGATTCGTTTAAAACGAAACCCGGAAATAGAATTGCTCATGACACCAACTTTATTTCCGGGTTTCTATTTCAGGAACTATCTTTTTATGGTGAGGCAGAAATTTTTTATCAGTTCTGCCTCTATATGACTTTAACTATATATTTTTGATTCTGGCTTCTTATTTTGTAATCTTCACAGAATTCTTCTGTCCTTTGCCTTTCAGAAGTTTCTGGTATGCACTTAATTTTGCTGCCGGAACTTTGATCACTGCTTTTGCAGAGATTCCCTTAAATGCAGAAGAACCAACTGCTTTTAAGACATTCGAACTGATTGTTATGGATGTCAGTGCTTTGCATCCGCTAAATGCCTCTTTGCCAATTGTAGTAACCTTAGCGCCAATTTTTACGCTCTTCAGTTTTGTACATCCTGCAAATGCTTTATTTCCGATTGCAGTTACCTGGAATGTGTATCCATTGATCTTGACTGTTGCAGGTATGGAAACACTTGTCAGAGTTTTCTTAACCGGTGCATACACATTTACTGTTCCGTTTTTATATGCGATTTGGTTACCTTGTATTTCAGGTTTCCTGCTGTATAGACTTTACCCTTTGCCGGAATTGCTGCAATTTCGAAATCTTTTGTTGCTATACCGACATATTTACCTTTACCTGTAATGATCACAGATGCTGTTGATCCGGCTTTTGTGTTGTTTGCATAGGAAACAGTATAGTCTGTTCCTTTTTTCAGCTTCTTGCCATTTAAGGTTACTGTTACAGACGGTGTGATCGCCTTACCTGCATAAAGTTGAGTCTTGATTGTAGAAATTTGTGCAGATGCGATGCTGTTCAGAGATTGACCTGAGAACTCATAGTATGCAGGAATCTCAACAGCTTTTATTTTCTCTTCATTTGTCCACCAGTCTACATAAAATAAACGATGTTTATTTCCATCAATCCGGCTGTTAAACCTTCGAATTCATCCAGATGAATGTATCGAGGAAGTACTACTCCATATTTTTTCTCACCATTTACATCAAATCTAAACTGCGCCAGAAGTCTGTTTGTAGAATATTCTTCATCCAGACTAGCATTGACCGTAACAAGATTTATTTCTTCATTCTTGTATATTTTTGTAAAGTAAAACCAGTCATTATCCTCTGTCTCATCCCATGCATACCTATATGTTGGATCAAAACAGTCTTTCGATACAGGAACGCCTGCTGCCTGCGCTTCTTTTGTATCAAACTGTCGAACGATCAGATTTCTTGAATATGTCTCACCTTCCGTTTCATATGTACCAAGTTTCAATGCTCCACCTATATACAGCTGCGCTGTCTGTTTTCCGTTTGTTCCAAGATAAATCTGCGGAATTGCTGTCTGAGAGTATTCTGCACTGTCAATTTCACCAAATTTCAGATAAGCTCCCGGCTGTCCATAAATGGTTATTTCCGGATTAATCACTGCTTTCTCAAAATTCAGATATTCAGATACAACCAGACATACACCCTCTTCTGATGTCAGTTCTTTACAGTTCAGGCTCTTCACTACAGCATCCGCAATCTTAATTTTATCTGCTGTTACATTTGCATTTAATCTGGCATTCATAAGTTCCACTTCTCCAGAGCCTGTAAAGGTTAAAGTATTCGCCTTTACAAGAATCCTGGACAGTGACAGTTTCTTGCCTGCCGGAACATTTACAGAAGAAATTGAAACCGGAACAAAATTATCTGTATCTGTGCTTTCGTCATAATTATTCTGTCCCTCTATCTTCAGTGCTTTCGCAGCACTTGGAACAGTAAGCGTTCCACTGATCTTGGTGTTAGCTTTCATATTCATCAGATAATAGCCACTGGCATTGTTCTTCTTCTGATATGCATTTATATATCTTTCCGCCTGTGCTGTCGGTGCGACATTAATCCACACACATCCTCCATCAGGGAATTCTGCCCTTCCGTGTGCCTCGAAAATCTCCTTTGCTGACATTCCTTCACAATCCCGGAATTCCTGAAGATCAACCGCATTATCTTTATCCGGATTCCAGATTTTTCCATCCATATCCTGAGTCGTACCATCTTCTGAATAGACCCAAATTCTGGGAAGCATTTCCACGATATCTTCATCAGACATATCATATTTCACTGCCTGTGTACCAGCCGGAACAGGAATATCTTCCCATTCACCTTTCTCATCTGATGTCTTATATATAATTCCAATTCCGTAAGGACTGCTCCACTTCTCTCCATTTTCATTTTCAAACTCACCAGTACCCCAGTCAAATGTTTTATGGAATACCGGAGCAGTCTTACTGTTTACAATGTGTATAAAAAAAGCATTTTCATCCTGTGGATTGTTTTTGATATTATCCGTTTCATTGTAAATATTAAAAAATTCACTGGAACCAAATACCTGCAGATCATGGCTGTTATTTCTCAGATATATATTTTCTACTCCGGAAATACCACCTATCGCATTATTCTGCCCACAAAAGATCACTTTATCATCGGAACCTGTTCCTTTTAATACGCTTCTCATATCCTGACAGAAGAAAGTTGTCGTTCCTTTTCCTTCTTTGATTTCAATCGTCTCTGGCGGATCTATCATCCCCCAGAATACGATGTTTCCGTTCGGTGTAATACTTCTGGCTCTTGCATTCTCCACCAGTACTATCATCCCTTCAGGAGCCACAAAGTCTGCTGCATCTTCCAGATCCTGGACGCTTACAAAACAGTATCCTGTATTTTCTCCTTCGATACTGTTTAACGCATTTGAAAAAGTAGTGTCTTCTACTGTTTTCATGTCCACTTCCGGACGTTCTTCATTCTGCAGGGCATTATTGTACTGTTCCTCTGTTATATATGCCACTTCAAAAGATCCTTTTACCTGTTTAGCACCTGCTGCGTCTGTCGATGCCTCTGATTCTTCTGATGTAAATCCGTCCACTTCCGGCGCTTCGTCCGTATCAAAATCTGATACTTCTTCCCCGGATGTCCAGATTTCTGCCGTATCCTCTGCTTCGGCTTCTTCCTCCGTGCCTGCATCTCTACAGTTTCTTCCCCCGAAGAAAATTCTGCGCCCATAACAGCTGCGCTTTCTGCCATAGGTGTTATGCACATAAGTGCTGCCAACAATAATGCGACTTGTTTTTTCTTCATAAGTAAAACCCTCCTTTTTCTGGATTTGAGTGTATTAAAAAAAGCACCCTGCAAGATGTAATCGCAGCTTGCACAATTTGCGAGAATGATTTTTTTAGTACCTCTGTAATTTTATACACTGCCATCTTCATTTTTGACAGCGTTCAGAATCCTTCAGGGATATCTTTCAAAAATATTTTACAGTAAAATCTCTTCCCCTATTTCATCCAGGAAGCTGTTCATCTCTTCTAGTGTCATCTTCTCTTCCAGTCCATAAATAATTGCTGCATCGTAACGTACGCGCGGATAAAGTCTCGGCTTCTGACCGATATCCAGAAGCCTTTGTGTATCCGACAGATCAAGAGAAAGGAGAAACGCACACTGCAGTAGTATTTTCCTTGTGGGGATTCGCTGACCGCCAAACAGTTTTCGTGCATAGGATTCTTCCAGATTCAGCTTTCGCACAATGTCTTTCTTTTTCATTCCACGCTCTTCGATTATATGTTCAAGATAAAGCCCTACCTCTACCTTGTTTCCTCGTTCCCTTGCAAAATATGCGGCGCCTTCCTCTTTTATCATTCCCATGATTTCTTCTGTTTCTTTCATTTCTTCTCACACCTCTTTCCTGTTCATATCTCCCTTCTGCCAAACCCGAGGTTATATTTTTTGATCTTTACCACTGTCCGTTATCTGATGACTGATCCATAATTAAAAAGCAGATATGATACTGTTAAGTGTACCATATCTGCCCATTTTAGAGCGGGACAATTTTGTCCCTTTTTATGTATAAATTTCAAAATCAGGGGAAGAATCTATCTTCATGATTTCTTCTTTTTGTTCCTCTGTACAGTGTACCTCCGTCAGTCCCGAATGTCCAAACAGCGGTTCAAAATTTTTAATATCTGCATTGGAAATATCTATTACCTGCAGATTCTTTGCTCCTGTGACAGGAGACAGATCTTTCACCAGACTGAAATTCACTGACAGGAAATTTAATGAAGGAAACTGTTCGATTCCTTCCAACGAAGAAATCTGTGTTGTGAATGCAAGTGTCTCCAGCTGTGTCATCCCTTTCAATGGTTTCAGATTCTCCAGTATGGTACTATCCCCCCACATGAACAGCGCCTTTAAGGTACTCATCTGCGAAAGAGTTTCGGCAGCCGCCTCATTTACATCACACATGCACAGAGTATCCAGTTTCTTCATCTCTGTCAATGGCTCAAATATATTGTTTTCTACTTCCACATTACTCATATCCAGGTAATCCAGGCTCAGATTTTCAGAAGTCTATATCTGTCAGATTCATCCCCTGTATATTTAATCTTAAAATGCCTGTGCATTCTCCAATCACTGACAGATTCTCTGCCGGATTCTCCATAATACAGAGGGTATCCATATCTATCAGATTCAAAAGCACAGAAGAAATCTGTGATCATATTCTTGCTCAGATAAAGTTTTTTCAAAGGCAGCTCTTTTAACCCGGAAATATCTTCGATTTTCTGGTTACACAGCGCAAGTTCCTCCAGATTTACCATTTGTGCCAGATCCGAAAGATCTGTAATATTTCCGCGCACAGATCCGAAGCTGCTGTCCTTTCCATCCACATGGTGGCCTTCACCCCAGAATGTGTCCTCATCATCAAGAATTTCTTTTCCGACAATGCGGAGTTTCCTTACATTCTCCAGCATAGAGGCAGTTATTTTGTCTGTCTTTGAAAGCCCCAGTTCCTTGCGCACGGCTTCTTCTATCAATTCTTCTCTGAAAGTTATCTCTGCCTGTATCTGTTCTTCTGCCGCACTCTGTTCTGCCGTTTCAATCCTTTTGTTTTCAATCACTGTGCCATCCGGGGAAAAAAATTGCCAGTATATAACCTGCTGCAATCAGTCCAAAGACTGCGCCTGCTTTTTTATAAACCTTTTTTCTATTGTTCGCCTGACATTTCTCAACTGCTCTCCTTAATTGCGCAGCATCCCCATATCTTTTATCAGCTCAAAAGAGCAGGCCTTCTCTATGATCTTTTTCATTCTCCGGCTCACTGCACACTCAGAAAGCTGATTCATTTCATAGCTCTCTGAAACCATATACAGCATTGTCTGTCCGATTGCATACACATCTGTACGCTGGTCTGTCTGTGTATAGCCATACTGCTCTGGCGCCGCAGTCCCTCTGGTACCCACCACAAAAGTATCACGCGACCCATCTTTTTTATAACTGCGCATAGTACCGAAATCAATGAATACCACCTCACCACCAGGTGTGACCACTATATTCTCCGGTTTTATATCCCGGTGTATCATAGGCTCATCCGGATTCTGAAACTGCTCTGCTGTCTGGCATATCTTCCTGCTGATCCTGCAGATTTCCGCTTCTGATATGCCACCTTTTTGCAGAACCATCTGAGCCAGAGACATTCCCTCTATATATTCCCTTACCAGATACACTTCGCCATTTTCTTCAAATATCCTGTATGCCTTTGGAATCCCGGACAATTTCCTGTCCGCCATTTTTTCATGATTTCCATTTCATTGCGCAGAAACTCCGTCTGCCTGTTACGCCCCCATTTAAGCACGCACAGGATTCCGGTAGCTGTCTCTTTCACCAGGAAAGTGGATGAATCTTCGCTTTCCTTCAGACATTCATATACAGTCCAGTGTTCTTGCATGTCTTCTGGCAAATAATCGTTCCATATCTTGTTCTCTTTCATACAATCTCTCCTGCTTTGGTATAACCGATCGCCGACAATCAAAATTGGGTCACATTTTTTTCGCGTCACTATGATAATTTTATATCAGTTTCCCGATAAATCGGATTGTCTGTCGCTTTTTATAGAATTACTATAGATTGTATCAGAAAACTTATGGAAATCCTATATGTTTTTGTAAAAAAAGATTCCCTCTCCAGTTTTACCTGAAAAAGGAATCTCCTGTTATCTTTACTTATTCAGCGTCTTCTGCTGTGTCAGTTGTATCTGCATTTTCTTCTGCTGTGTCATCTGCATTGTCTGCGTCTTTGCTGTCTGCATCATCTGCATCTTCTGTATCTGTTTCTTCTGCATCTGAGCTTTCTTCAAAAGGAATTACTGCACCATCATATTTCTCATTGATAAAATCTTTAATCTCATCAGATTTCAGTACATCTACAAGTGCCTGAATCTTTTCGCTGTCTTCATTGCCTTCTTTTACTGCGATTACGTTTACATATGTCTTTGCTGCTTCAGAATCAGATTTCTCATATGCAAGTGCATCTTTTCCTACTGAGAATCCTGCTTCCAGAGCATAGTTTCCGTTTAATACTACGTAAGCTGTCTCACCTGTAACACGTGCTACCTGTGCTGCTTCCAGCTCTACGATCTCCACATTGTGAGGATTCTCTGCAATATCCTTAACAGTTGCATTTAATCCTGCGCCATCTTTCAAAGTGATGATTCCGTTATCCTGGAGAAGAAGAAGTGCTCTTGCTTCGTTTGTGGTATCATTTGGTACTGCAATGGAATCTCCGTCTTCCAGATCATCCAGGCTGTCTTTTGTTCCAGGATAGATTCCGAATGGCTCATAGTGAATACCGCCTGCATTTACAAGGTGTGTGCCCTTCTCCTCATTAAACTGATCCAGATATGGGATATGCTGGAAGTAGTTTGCATCAAACTCTCCACTCTCAACTACCTCGTTTGGTCTTACATAGTCATCAAACACAGTAACTTCAAGTTCATATCCTTCTTTCTCAAGAAGCGGTTTTGCCTCCTCAAGGATCTCTGCGTGAGGTGTTGCAGATGCTGCAACTGTAATGGTCTTGTCATCATCCTTTGCATAAACACCTGTGCTTAATGTTCCTGCTACCAGTACTCCTGTTAAAACTGCTGCCACTAATTTTTTCATAATAATTGTCCTCCTGAATTTTATATTTTAACTTTTTTCATAACCATTTTATAATCAATAATTTCTTAAAACTACTTCTTCTGTCAATCTTATTTGCGATCATCATTCCCACTGACTGGAAATCTGTACCAGTACCACCAGCAGGATAACTGTGACGATCATAATATCTGACTGATATCTGTAATATCCATAGCGGATGGCGATATCACCAAGTCCGCCTCCTCCTACTGCACCGGACATGGCTGAATAACCAAGGATCGTTCCGATCGCAATAGTCGCTCCTGTGATCAGTGAAGTTCTGGCTTCTACCAGAAGAACCTTCATGATGATCCTTATATTGCTGGCACCCATAGCTCTGGCTGCCTCGATCACACCTGCATCTACCTCTTTAATAGACGATTCCACCATTCGTGCGATAAAAGGAATGGCAGCCACTACCAGTGGCACTACCGTTGCTGTTGATCCATAGCTCTTTCCCACCACTGCTCTGGTAAAAGGAATCAGCAGGATCAGTAAGATCAGAAACGGAATACTTCTCACAATATTTGCAATTGCATCCAGTATCTTATACAACACTGCATTTGGTTTCAGTCCCTCTTTATCAGACACTGCCAGCAGCACTCCCATAGGAAGTCCGAACAGATATCCCAGAACTGTGGAAAGAACTGTCATGTAAAGTGTTTCTCCCACACCCTGGACGATCATCATTATTGTCTCATGATCCCACATATTCTGTCACCTCCCCGATTGCTAAACCTTTTTCTTTCAGATACTGCTTCATCATTTCTGTCCTGGTACTGCCTTCCATAAACTCCAGTATCATCTCTCCCTTGCTACACCACCTACATTCTTGGTATCTGCCTTCAAGATATTTACCGGTCTCCGAAGGTAAGGATCAGATTTGCGATCACAGGCTCAAAAGCTGAATTCTCGGAGAATACGATTCGTATCTTCTCACCGCTTTTAATCTCTGCCTGTCCTTTTTCCCTGACTGCATCCAGTCTGCTGTCTGCGTCGATATCAGAGCCTGTATCCTTTCGAATCAGTTCTTTGGCAACCTCCGACTGAGGATTTGCAAAAAATATCTGCAACCAGTCCTTTCTCAACCACTTCACCCTCATACATAATCGCCACATGTGTACAGATTTCACGCACCACCGACATCTGATGAGTAATGATCACTATGGTGATTCCAAACTGCTTATTAATCTTTTTCAGCAATTCCAGAATGGAAGAAGTAGTCTGCGGATCCAGTGCACTGGTAGCCTCATCACAAAGTAAAATCTTCGGATCTGATGCAAGTGCTCTTGCAATGGCAACCCTCTGCTTCTGACCACCGGAGAGCTGTGCAGGATAAGCATTCTGCCTGTCCCCCAGACCAACAATCTCCAAAAGCTCTGCTGCCCTCTTTCTGCCTCTTGCCTTCTTCTTTCCTTTTATATAAAGTGGAAAACAGACATTATCAATCACTGACTTCTGCATCAGCAGATTGAAATGCTGGAAAATCATACCAATCTCTTCCCTCTGTTTCCTCAATTCCTTCTCTGTCAAATCTCCAAGAGCCTTCCCATCTATCAGAACCTGTCCCTCTGTAGGAACCTCCAGAAAATTCATACATCGTACCAATGTACTCTTACCTGCCCCCGACATACCGATAATTCCATATATATCACCGGAATCGATATTCAGGTTCACATCCTTCAAAGCCTCGACCACGCCATCTTTCGTGTCAAAAGACTTCCGGACCTTCTCAATCACAATCCCAGACATCTCATTCTCCCTCTCTCTTATTCCCCGCTCCGTTGAGCATGAACATACTATACCACTACACTTCCAAATATGCCAATTCATAATATCTAGCACCAGCTATAGTTTAAAACTATATTTTTGTCGCTTTACCACATTAAATTCTATATCTCCTGGATTTATTTAATTATCTTTGTGAGAATAACCTACTAAACTACGAGGATTTTCAGAAGCATATCGCAGATATGGACGGTTCCGTTGCCTCCGCCCGGGACAAGATTGATGAAATCGGCCAGCAGATACAGACGAAACAGCTGATCAAAAAACAATGCTCCGCTTACCGCGCTTTCAGGGAATCGTAGAAAATGAAAAAAATAACCTAAAATCCTGCCCTCTATCGCGGACAACATCAGAAAGAGTATGAGCTTCACATTACCAGCAAAGAGGCCCTGAAGGAGCTCGGCGTAAAGGCTCTGCCAAAGCCGGAGAAACTGGACGCACAGATTGAAAAATTAGAAGCTGAACAGGCCACCGCCCGAGACGAATGGAAAAAACTCCGGAAACAGCAGGATATCCATCTTCACTCTGAAAATGTTGAGGAGCAGATACCGTCTGCGCCTGATATTTCCCAGAACCAGGAGACGCTCCATCCAGCATTTGCTTCAAGAAGCAACGCTGTTGTTAAAAATAATAATCACGAAAAATCATAACGTATTTGTATCAAAAGAAGGAGAAAATTTCAACATAACTATTGGAAAAAGGATTAAGATATGCAGAAAATTCAGAGCTATGACCGGTAATCAACTTGGCCGCGCCATGGTCTGAACAAACCTTCGGCACAAGAATTACTCAATACGAAACGAATGCCCGGATTCCCAGACCGGAAATTTTAAAAAAAATTGCAGAATGTTCTTAACATTAGTCTGCTTTCAATCTCACCGCTCTTCGGAGACATGCCGGAGGAATTTATGGAAATCCTGTTCTGGCTGGATGAAGAATTCTGGATTGCCTTTTCCCACCGCCATACACTTCCATCACGCATATTAATCGGAATCAGGACTTTCTCACCGGCATGAGCAGCAATCGTACTTTTCCTTAAGATCATCTCATCCGTATCAATGTAATTGTGGATAGTATGAAATACCTTCTGGCACTTCATTCTTATCTTTTCCAAAACACTCTCCACCATTTCTTCACGGTTCTAGCAGGCAAAGCTCTGGCATATCTCTACATCATGCAGATAATCATCCGATAGTTCCATACTGACCCGATCCCGCTACCATAAACCGCCTGCATATATAGTCTTTCTTTAGTATTTCCCGTTTTTTTTAAAACACCATTTACCATACATTTATCAAATAAACAAATGCAGGAAGTAGATTCTAAAAACTCTACTTCCTGCATCTGTCATTTTTATCTTATATCCATTTTACAATTTTGCATATAAAGCATTAATTTTCGCCCGAGTAGCAGGTCCAATAATTCCGTCAACGGATAAACCATTTGCTTTCTGAAATTTGCAAACAGCGTTATATGTTCCCTGTCCAAAAATTCCATCTGCGCCAGAGGAACCACAACTGTACCCTAAAGCAATAAGTTTTTTCTGCATATTTTTCACATCAGTTCCGCTTGAGCCCATAGACAGATTTGTGCCGGAACTACTTCCTCCTAAATTTGAATATGCGGAATTTATTTTAGATCGTGTCGTAGGCCCAATAACACCATCCACCGTCAAGCCATGGTCTCTCTGAAAATTGCAAACGGCATTATATGTTCCCTGTCCGAAAGACCCATCTGCACCTGAGGAACCACAACTATAGCCTAATGCAATAAGCTTTTTCTGCATATCCTTCACATCAGTTCCACTTGAACCCATAGAGAGGTTTGTGCTGGAACCAGATCCACTTCCATATGCCGGTCTGCAAAACGAAGCCTTGGGAGAACCAACAGTACGATTAGTTGTTCTTACCTGATCTTTAGAATTTCCATCAATTGTTACATACGTATTTCCGCTGACTGACTTAACAATACCAACATGACCATAAGTTCCCCCCGCAGACGTAGTAATAATTGCGAGGTCTCCGACCTTCGGGCTTGAATAAACACGTCCTAATGAATTATAATATCTCCAAATTTCATAGACAGATGCTGTTTTTCCGCCTCCATAAAAAATGCTAGATGCGCCGGAATGTTTAAACACCCACCATACGAACACTGCACACCACGGATAAGCATCACCATTTACCGCCTTTCCATAATACTCCGTATTGTACTTTACGTTGTTATTGCCGGTTTCTTTTACTCCAATCTCATTGCTCGCTGTTTTGATAATTGTACTCGCTGTTGCCATATTATATTACCTCCGTTTTTTATTTGTGATAACCGGTTATCTGTCTTATATAAAGTAACTTACAGGCGAAATGTAAACCATTATTTTCATTAAAAACAAATATTCAAAAATAACCGAAATTCTACTCATTTCTAAAACATATTTCGATAAGTCAAAATTACAATTTTCACACTTTAATTGATATAATATTCAACAACTAAACAAGGAGGCCATTTAACCATGAATAATGTAAAAATTCTATGTATCGCAGGCAGTATCGTACTCGGTAGTATATTGCTATCCGGACAAGCTTTTGGCAAAGCCCCTCAGATCTAATCACCCTTTCCGCCCCTAAGGAGCCTGAGGGGCAACATGTATCTTATGATATAGATGGTTCCGGCTCTTATTATGACAGTGAGTCAGATACAACTTACTATTTTGTCAAGGGGATTGTCACTTTTTATTCTAATCATACCAAAACCTTTTCACTGACTTCCGACGACGGTGAAACTTATGAGTTACCGGCAGATACGGATATTAATATAACCGACTATCTCAACACAGAAGCACATATATGGTACTCAGAAGACTCTCAAAAAAACTTAAAATTACTTGTGTTCTCTCCTCAAATTTTTTGGGAACATATTAATGAGCTGGAATCAGATGAACAAATTCTGGATGGTGCCACAGAAATTGATGGGACTCTTTCAAAATATATCTCTTTCTGGTTAACAGAAGATAAAATAGATGTTACTCTCTTATTTGTTGAGGACAACGATGGAAACACTCATATATATGCAGAGGATAACACATGCAATAATTGTAATAGTTCTGTTTTTGGCAAAACAATCGGCGACTATATCAAGTTATATGAAGATATGCATTTAAATTCTCAAGTATATGATGATTTTAATGTTGCATATCTTATATCAGAAGCATCATCTTGACTTACCCAAATGTCTGGTTGAGAACCTGATGTTTTTTACATCAAACATATCATATATTTTAAATGCCGCAGCCAATATTTTCAAAGGTGCGGCGTTTTTGACTTAATTTTTCTTTCTCATGTTGCTTCTTCTTTTGACTGCTGCAAATATGTTTATGTCACAAATTCAAGCAATATTCAGCACTTACTATTTATGTAAAAAATCATTTCAGAAATTGATATATTTTTTTCTTTTCTCTGTTTACATATTGACGGCTAAAGTGTAAGAAAGATGCGATTTCACTATCTGACCACCCTAAAATCAAGTATTTTAAAATATCCCTTTGGTTTGAAGTCATTTTTAAGGTTATATTTTTCAGATCAAATGCTAATTCCACAGATGAATAATCCGCTCTATAGCTTTCTTGTAAATCACCTTCATTATCCATATATGCACATTCGTATTTTTCTTTTTTTAAGTTTCTCTTGCAAAGATGAGCAAATTTATATTTCACTGAATTGGTAATGAATTTCAAGCACTGATAATCGTCTTCACAAGTGGCGATTGTTTTTACTGCTTCTATAATTGCCAAATTCAATTCTTGAGTTGCGTCATCCCAATCTAGAAAGAATATTTTTTTTGCATATGATTTTACTAAAGGTTCCATTATGTCAAAGTAAGCTTTGCATGTATTTTGAATCATTTTTTGCCTGTATAACCAAATCTTTATATTCCTGCATCATATACCCTTTTATTTTTTTTAAGAGTATCTGGGCATAAAAATGTAAACTTATTTTTTGTTCAGAATCAAAGGTTTCTTATATCTATAAAAAAAGGAATATTGTATTTAAACAATATTCCCAATTTCCATCCTGCATATAATCCTCACTACAGAAGCTATATATTTTACAGCTGCTTCCCGCCATCATTACCAAAAATACTTTCAAAATCTATTTTTACAATCTTTTTGGGTTATTCTTATTATTTTTACTCATCAAAATATTCCTGATACCAGAACAAAAACGCCAGCACCGTCCAGATTTTCCGGCTGTTGTCCTTCTTTCCCGCGTGATGCTCCTCCAGAAGCGCGTCAGCTTTTCCGTGTGGAAATACTGACGGGATATTGGGGCTTTGAAACATTTTTTTAACTCTCCCGTACCAGTCGTCGTCCCGCAGCCAGACACGGACAGGCACCGGAAATCCCAGCTTTTTCCGCGCGGCCGTGTCTTCCGGGATGTATTTCCGGGCCACCTTCCTAAACAGATACTTCGTCTTTCCGTGGGCAAATTTTGCCTCCGGCGGAAGTGTCCGGACAGCCTCGAACACATCCCGGTCCAGGAAGGGCACGCGCACCTCCAGCGAATGGGCCATGCTCATGCGGTCGGTTTTCTGCAAAATATCCCCGGCCAGCCAGTATTTCAGGTCGATGTTCTGCATTTTCTCCGGGTCGGAAAGCCCGGCGGCTTCTTCATAAGTCTTTCGCAGAAACTCCTGACAGGACGGCGTGTCGGTCGGATTTTTCAAAAGCTCCCGGCGCTCCTCGTCGGTGAAAATATGGCGTTCCCGATAAACCGTTCCTCCACCGTTGGCCGGCCCGGATCAGAAAGCTCTTGCCGCGGCGGTCCGGCAGTTTTTTCGCCTGCCGGGAAACCGCACGCCGGATCTTTTCAGGAATCCAGGCCACTTTCTGAAGAGCCAGAGGCTCCCGGTAGATATTATAACCGCCAAATAGTTCGTCCGCACCCTCCCCGGAGAGCACCACCTTCACATAACGAGACGCTTGGCAGCCAAAAAATACATGGCGACGGCAGAAGCATCACCGCTGGGCTCGTCGAGGGCGTACATTACCTTTGGAAGCACATCCCAGAACTCCTTTTTCCCGATAGTATGCATGTGATAAGAAAGATGCGCATACCGGGCCACCTCCCTGGCCCTGTTTTCCTCGTTGTAGCCGCTGTTCCCATCCAGAAATCCCACCGTAAACGCCATTTTTGCCCCGGACAACACGGAAATAAAACCCGAATCCACACCGCCGGACAAGAAAGTTCCCACTTCCACATCACTGACCATATGGCGGCGGACGGATTTTTTAAGCACGCTCTCCAGTTTTTTCTCCATATCCGCCAGCGAACACCCCGCCTCGGGCTGTAGCTTCGGCTGAAAATATCTGCAGATTTCATACTTTCCCTGGCGGTAAAACAGCATACAGCCCGGCGGAAGGCGGTAGATTCCCTCAAAAAAAGTTTCCTCCAGCACGGAATACTGAAAAGAAAGATACTGCTCCAGCGCCCGTTCATTCAACTTTTTCGGGACGCCCGGGAACTGCAGGATGCTCTTAATCTCCGACGCAAACACGAAATTTCCATCCACCACTGTGTAAAACAACGGCTTGATTCCGAAAAAATCCCTCGCCAGCATCAGTTCTTCTTTTTTCTCATTCCAGACGGCGAAGGCAAACATTCCACGAAGCTGCTCCACAAACGCCGGACCATAAGCCTCAAGACCATTCACCAGCGTCTCCGTGTCCGAGCGGGTGACAAAAAGAATCTTCTTTTCCCGTTCCATCTGCTCCCGCAGTTCCTGGTAATTATAGATTTCTCCGTTAAACACCACTGTCAGGTTCTGACTGCTGCTTTTCATAGGCTGCAGGCCGCCTTCCAGGTCGATGATACTCAGGCGGCGAAATCCAAGGGCCACGCTGTCATTTACAAAACTGCCCTGCGCATCTGGACCTCGATGTACCAGCTTTTCCTTCATTTTTTCCACAATCTCTCTTTTGTTCTTTTTCTTTCCGAAAAATCCACAAATTCCGCACATGCTTTTCTCCATCTCGTATAATAAGTTTGTAAGCAAGAGAAATCTCTTACAGACTTATTTCTTTTATGGTATAGAGGTAAGGACATCTAAGAGGTATTCCCCTCATCCCATTCCCATCTATACAGTCAATAGTTACATTGACATATCGTTTATCCTTGTTGTCAACCTTTACTTCTTTATTTTACCTCATATAACACCCCATAATATATTTCTGGCACTAACAACACCTAAAAGTCTTCCAACAGTAACAACTGTCTCATTTTCATTCTCAAAAGTCATTGCGCAGTAGCATACGGTACAGCCCAAGGGCTTTTTTCGTTTTCAGCCATCAAATTTGCTCTTCATCACTTGCCGAACATGAATCCTGCTTTTGCACTTCTGCTCATTGGATTTCACGGCACTTTTTTTGTCAAAAATCTTGATTAGCGGTTTACATTTTGAGACTATTTTTCTCCTTATAAAATGAATTTGCAAATTCCAAAATTTCAAAAGGAGAAAAAACACAATGACAGATCATGAAAAACTTGTAATGCGAAATATTATTTATGCAGTGGAAACTGGCGGACAAGTATATGGACAAAAGGACTATGCTGATTTTACGGAAGCATATACCAACAGTTCTGCGGAACATGCGATCACAATCGGTGCCGGACAGTGGTATGGCAATGAGGCTCGTACACTTCTTCTTAAGATTAAAACTACTGATGCCGCAACTTCAGCAAGTATGATACGGCCGGTGTCGCGGCGGATCTTAATAAAACAGACTGGTCAAACTATCAGCTCTCAAAAACCTCGGCAAAAGCGAAGGCAATTGTACATATTATCAATTCAACAGTTGGTCATCTCTGCCAGGATCAGCTTATGGATGGACAGATGGAAACTTATGTGAAGGAAGCAGCTTCTCTGGGCGTTACAGCAATGGATGCCAAAATGATGTGTGCAAATTTTCGCCATCAGGGTGGACTTTCTGCGGTGAAAAGGATTCTTGCCAAGACTACAAAGCCTTACACACTGGATCATCTTTATACTGCCTGCCAGACAGATACCGGAAATCAGGTCGGAGCATATAAGAGCCGACAGAAAATGGTATATAATGCATTAAAGACCTATATCACTAATTATAAGGTGACAGCATCCGATGCAATTCAGGCAGCGATAAATATTGCAAAAGCAGAAATCGGTTATCGTGAGAAAGCATCGAATGCAAATCTTGACAGCAAGACCGCAAATGCAGGAACCGCTAATTATACAAAGTATTGGCGGGATGTTGCACCAGAATACCAGGGTCAGGCATGGTGTGCCTGCTTTATAAGCTGGGTATTTATGAAAGCCTTTAACAAGTCGAAGCTTCGGAATTATTAAAGCATTGGCCGTATATAAGTGTTCCAAACATTTCAACCAAATTTACCAATTATTCTACGCCGAAAGCTGGAGACATCGTAATGTATCATAATGGGTCGGTATTTAATCATACTGGACTTGTTATTGCTGTTAGTGGTAATTCTTATACTACCATTGAAGGCAATACAAATGACGGTTCCGGTGTGGTAGCTGAAGGGATCGGCGTATATCAGAGAAACCGTACATTGAGTGCGTCCTCCGGTACAAGATTCGCCAGGCCGGATTATAGTATTATTAATTCCATTAATAACTCTGGCGAAACAACAACTCCTTCTACCTGGACAACGAAAAGCACTGGGGTATGTACTGGAGATGGCGTTTATGTACGTCAGACGCCAGGCGGAGCCATCTGGGTACGGTATCAAAGGGAACCAGCCTTGAGCTAGATGGAACCAACTCTGGTGTATGGGTTCATGTGAAAGTGTCTGGAATCGGAATCGGTTATATGCATCAGGATTATGTAGGCAAAGGAACTGCTTCCACAGGTTCCTCCGCAGTTAAAACAGCTCAGACTGCATTGAACTCAAAGTTCAAAGCCGGATTGACTGTAGACGGTATCTGGGGATCTGCGAGTCAGAAAGCATATATTAAAGCAATCCAGACTGCACTTAATTCCGTATACGGCACTTAATTCCGTATACGGCACTGGCCTTACAACCGATGGCATCTGGGGAACAAACACATCCAATGCCTGTGCTGCTCATGTGCTTTCAGAAGGGGCCAATAACCTTTATGTCGGAGTTCTGCAGATTGGTCTTTATGCTCATGGTATTACCTGAATAACGGGATTGATAATGCCTTTGGAGCCGCCACAAAGCAAGGTGTGAAAAATTCCAGACTTCTAAGAGATTAACTGCGGATGGAATTGCGGGAAGAGATACTTTTGCAAAGCTTGCAGGTGTTTAACGATTTTTGAACATGCGCCTGACGAGCGCACCTGAGAAAAAGGCGCTGCATATGCAGTGCCTTTTCCGAGAAAATGCGAGAAAATCTAATATTCACTGGGAGAGGTATCTTCAAAATCTTCGTTTTCCGATTCACTCACATCAGGTACATATTCGTCGGTCATTTTCTGCGCTTCCTCTAATGTACTGGAAGGTAAATATTCCTCCCCATCACTCGTAAGCATGATTACTATATTAACGTTATTCTGACTATAATACTCCAGGTCAACATTCAGTCCGGATCGTACAGCACTCCCATTAGCTATATTCAGGACGGCGTTTTCTATATTAAAAACCATATTATAATAATTTCCTGATTCGCCCACTTCTACTGTTATCGTATTTTCATCGGAATACAGAATATTACCAGTGATATATTGGATATCATAAGTTTCTTCCTGTGCAGATTCCTGATCTGCGGGATCTCCCTGGCTTTGGTAAATTTCCGCTTCTGCGTTATTTCCAGACTGTTGATTCTGCACACTGTCTCCTGGATTTGCTGCCACAGCTGTGGGCGTTGGCTTCCTGGTAACAGCCGTAGTAAGATTTGGAATAAACTTTACAGCATCCTTACCACTTTCGCTTTCCGTTTGCGCGGATTCGTTGCTTCCTGACAATTCACATCCTGTCAGGGTCACCGTGATACCTGTCAATATCACAAAAAACACTTTCAGAATCTTTTTTCTCATTTTTTTATCCTTTCTTTTTACTGGTAGTGTCAAATTACTACCTGATTTTTATTGTTTAAACCTTGATTTTATGGGAGTTCGCAATAAAAAGAGCAATGACCTCTTTTTTGGTATAATGCAATCACCACAAGCAACACTACCAAAGGAGACATTGCTCATGGACATTATACTCTATTTACTTCAATTCATTCAATACCAACATAAACAAATTTGCTGGCTTATTAACCTTATCTGTAGATATATCCCTCTTAAGCAGTGGGCTTTCGATGATTCCCATTCTCCAAAGTACCAGAAGTTTAAGATTGATGAACTTCCCAAAGTCATATCCTATCAGCAGGACTGGAACTGGAAAGACCTTATCTCTTACTACCAGCAACGCTACCACAAGACCATTCGCCCTATATTCGTCGAGTTGAGTGCGATATACCAAACACTGCACTTGCCCTGCCTGTGATGTGCCTGTGGACTATCTGATGTGGAACGATGGCAGGAAGAAAAGTCAGGTTCTATGCAAGGTCTGCCAAACGCTTTTTTCTCCAACCAAAGATAATCGTTTTTCCAAAACACCGTCTTGAGATGTCCTCATTGCAACCACAGCCTGGTGCATAAGAAAGACCGTAAACACTTTTATCATCCACAAATGTGTGAATCCCAAATGCCCTTACTATCTCCACAACTTGAAGAAAGTGGATAAGAAACATCTGGACGAAGACTATGGCAAAAACAAATACAAACTCCACTATATCTACCATGAATTTACGATAGATTTCTTTAAACTGGACTTAAACTCCCTGACGAAGAACGCTTCTTCCCTAAAATTCACCAAGTTTGATTCCAACACCATGTCCTTATGCCTAACTCTTCACGTAAATCTTGGTCTATCTCTTAGAAAAACGAAACAGGCTCTCAAAGATCTGTACAACATCGATATCTCACACCAGAGCATTGCTAACTACTGCAAATCCGCCGCTATGTGTATCAAACCCTTTGTTGTCAACTATGACTACGGAACTGGCAAGGTATTTACTGCTGATGAACCTAACATCAAAATCCGTGGTGTAAAAGCTTATATCTGGTTCATCATGGATGCTTCCAAACGTTCCATCATTGGCAATCAAGTCTCTGATAACCGCGGCGTTGGTCCCTGCATTCTAGCCATGCGAATGGCTTTCCGGCACTTGAAAAAGCTTCCTGAAAACTTCCACTTTATTGCAGATGGTTACAGCGCCTATCCATTAGCTGCACAACAGTTTTTCCGTGAGTTCGGTGATAAGTTTAAGTTTGATATCACTCAAGTAATTGGACTTACCAACGACGATGAAGTATCAAGAGTATTCCGACCATACAAACAGATGATTCGAAAGATTAAACCGTACATACAAGGTTTCTTACAGACCTACAAACGGCTTTGATAACATCGACGGTGCCAACTATGACCTGGCTCTATGGGTCGCCTACTACAACTTTCTCAGACCTCACAAGCACGCAGGATGCAAAGTTCTAAATAAAGTAGAGATGTTGGAAGGTGCAGAAAATATGCCAGGTAAATGGCAACTGTTGATTTTCCTTGGTCAGCAAACTATCTTAAATCTACAAAATCAGGCATCTGCATAACTGGAGCGGAACCGTTGTCAGGAGAACCGTGGAATACCGCAGCACCTGTGGTGCGAGGATATGCCGCGAAAGTCTCTTGACATAATGCTCATGTACAGTAAAGAAGCAAACAACCGAAAACAAGAGATAGACCGCCAGCACCACACTATTCCGAACCAAAGAGCAAACGACAAGCACCATGGAAATGTGTATAACTTGCTATTCCGTTATGGAAAAGTCCGTTCACAGAACATAGGAAAGCTAAAGAGCAGCTTTCCCACATTCTGCAAACGGACTTTCCCACAACTCCATAAGATAGCAAGTTATGCACATTACGCACAGTGCCGACTGCTGCGGAAGCCCTCTCATTTCATTATCTATTCAAGAAAATAAATTATGAATTTTTTCTTAACACTACTGCGGTAGTGTTGACAACCGATTAAGAAAGGTGTAATGTGTAATCAAGCAGAAACTACTGTGGTCTTGTGGAAAGGAGGAAACAAATGGATATTAAACTTTTCGATTCAGAATTGAAAGTAATGTGTGTGCTTTGGAACGAGGGCGACACCACTGCAAAACACATATCCGACGTTCTGAAAAAAGAAATTGGCTGGAACATGAATACTACCTACACACTGATAAAAAGGTGTATCAAAAAAGGGGCGATTGAACGTTCCGAGCCTAATTTCATGTGCCATGCCTTATTCCCAAAGAAGAAGTACAGGAAGCGGAAACAAAAGAATTGGTTGACAAGATTTATGACGGTTCAGTTGACAAACTGTTTGCAGCCCTGTTAGGCAGAAAAAAGCTTTCCGCTGAACAGATTCAGAAGCTCAAGCAGATTGTGGAAGATTTGGAATGAGGTGGTGTAAATGAATTTACTGCAAATGAGCTTTTCGGGGGCTGCTTTCATTACTGCGGTAGTGATTATCCGTGCGGTGGCAATCAATAAACTGCCGAAAAAGACTTTTCTTGTTTTATGGGAATTGGTGATATTAAGACTGCTTATCCCGTTTTCGATTCCGTCAATGTTTAGTGTTTATACGTTGGTAACTCATAGCATATCTTCTACAACATTGCCGGAAGCTGGAACAGATTACAACATTCCCACTATGCAAGGGCTGTTTGTTACGACACAGGGAGCAGAACAGCCGCCAGAGAATATTTTATCATCTGTTTCCATGTGGTTTATTGTATGGTGTGCAGGAATAATACTTATCGCATTGTTTTTTGTAATATCCTATTTGCGTTGTCTGATTGAATTTCGGACAGCTTTACCCGTCCACAACCATTATGTAGAAAAGTGGCTGGCGGAACGCCCATTGAAACGTCCAATTTTGGTAAAGCAATCTGATAGGATTTCCGCCCCATTAACTTATGGCATTTTCCGTCCTGTTATTTTGGTGCCGAAAAAATGGACTGGAAAATGAAAACAACTGCAATATGTCCTCTCACATGAATATGTGCATATTTATCGCTATGATACTGTAACAAAGCTGATTGCGACACTTGCCCTTTGTATTCATTGGTTCAACCCCTTTGTGTGGTGATGTATATTCTTTTTAACCGTGATATAGAACTGGCTTGTGATGAAAGCGTCATACGACAATTTGGAGAAAAATCAAAATCTGCCTATTCGCTAATGCTTATCAACATGGAAG
>ENA-OQMZ01000317-OQMZ01000317.1-human-gut-metagenome-genome-assembly--contig:-NODE-317-length-21170-cov-2.553676_pt1 | contig 21170 bp, 28 predicted proteins | sample MGYA00242621_ERZ504862 | MGnify/ENA primary metagenome ERZ504862 (study PRJEB26092, sample SAMD00036393) | human gut metagenome | host: Homo sapiens | study: EMG produced TPA metagenomics assembly of...
ACAAATAAGGAGCATCATACTGAGGTTGTTTTCTACGGTAGCCATAGCTATAGTACACCGTACTGTCCGGATCACTTTCATCATTACCACAAGATGAAAAGGAGAATACTCCGCTCAAAAGAAGCATCGCCCCTAACATAGATTGAAAAAAATATTTCATATACTTCCAGGGTTTAAGTTGTTTACCCGAAAGAACAAAAAGAGATCGTGAAAAGTTTATTTCTTCAACAAGCTACCATTTCACGGGCTGCTGTCCCCGAAGCTCCTGCCGGACCTAAAATCTGAATAATACGATCATACTCTTCCAACACCTTATTTCTGTATACCTTATTATATAAAAGAGATTCTAACTCTGAACGCACGTTATCCACCGTCATCGTATCCGCCACCAGTTCACGAACCACTTCCTTGTCGGCTACCAGATTAACCAACGAAATATATTTCACTTTTAGAATATGCCGGCGAAGAAAAGCGATAAATTTCCCTACCGGAGTATAGTAACACACCACTTGAGGAACACGGAAAAGAGCTGTTTCCAAAGTTGCAGTACCCGAAGTCACCAATGCCGCCTGCGCGTGCTGCAACAACCTGTAGGTCTGTCCGAAAATGATTTTAACCGGTACATTCGGATTTATATAATCCGAATAATAGGCAGGGTCCATCCCCGGAGCCCCTGCCAGCACCAATTGATAATCTTTGGTAAACGGAGCAGCAGCCTCCAGCATCATCGGCAGGTTGTCTTTGATTTCCTGTTTCCGGCTGCCCGCCAACAATGCGATAACAGGCTTTTCGGACAAGCCATTATCCGCCACAAATTCCGGAAATCCATCCGGATGTTCCTTACAATAAGCATCCACTGCATCTACACAAGGATTACCCACATAATGAACAGGTACTGATGTCCGGCAAAAAACTCAATCTCAAAAGGCAGGATGGAAAACAGTTCGTCTACATCCCGCTTGATATTTTTAATCCTATACTCTTTCCAAGCCCATATTTTAGGAGAAATATAATAGTAGACAGGTATTTTCGTCTGCTTCTTTATAAACTCGGCTATTTTCAGGTTAAAGCCGGGATAATCCACCAGAATCACTACATCAGGAGCCCAACGAACAATGTCCTGCTTACATTCTTTCATATTCCGAAAGATAGTACGCAAATGCAACAACACCGGGATAAAACCCATATAAGCCAGTTCTTTGTAATGTTTCACCCGCGTTCCACCAACAGCCGTCATCAAGTCCCCGCCAAAGAAACGGAATTCTGCTTCCGGATCTTCCTGTATCAAGGCACGCATCAAATTAGATGCGTGCAAATCGCCTGATGCCTCGCCTACTATCAAATAGTATTTCATACTTCCAGATTCCAGTTTTTCAACTCATTCATCATCCCATAAGCAGTCACATCAATTTGGGTCGGAGTTACCGCCACATACCCATGCCCTAATGCCCAGTGATCCGAATCTTCCGCTTCCGGTTCATAGTTATCAAACTCTCCGGTCAGCCAGAAATACTCTCCCCCCGAGGATGCAGACTACGCTCCATTCATTAATCCAAGCCCCATTCGTCTGACGGCAGATGCGTACCCCTTTCAAGGAAGCTGTATCCGGAAAGTTCACATTCAAGCAAATCCCCAAAGGCAAGCCATGCTCCAGGACCTGCTCAGTAATACGGCGTATATAAGGCAGCGATGAAGAGAAATCAGCATCCGCAAAATGATTACATAATGAATATCCGATAGAAGAGATCCCCTTCAGACACCCTTCAATCACTACCCCCATCGTACCGGAATAATGCACATTCACTGAAGAATTATCACCGTGGTTTATTCCACCTATCACCACATCGGGACGACGGGGAACCACCGTATGCAATGCCAGTTTCACACAATCTACCGGTGTGCCCGTACATTTATACACAGTCAAATCCTCCTCTTCACGTACCTTGTAATACTTCACAGGATGCTCGGAAGTGATCGCCCCCGAAGCTCCCGAACGAGGACCGTCCGGTGCCATTACGATTATCTCACCCATTCCACGCAACCCGCGTATCAATTCATTCAATCCCTTAGCTTCCACGCCGTCATCATTTGACAGCAATATCAACGGTTTTTCTTTCTTCATATTTTTCCACTCTTTTTCTCGGAGCGTAAAGATACAACTCTTTGCCGGAACTACCCCTCACCGGAAAAGAAAATTATCTTAATGTTCTACAACCCAGTGCTAAAAATAGAATAGAATTGAATGAAAATTTCTATCTTTGCCGCCGTTGAGTTATTAACAAAACCAATGAGTTATCAACAGTTTTGCTAATGTCTGCCGTTTTTTATAGGTGCAATCACCTATTATTTGTTACTTCGCAGCGAGAAAAACTGATTAATATGGGAAAAATTATTGCTTTAGCCAATCAAAAAGGTGGCGTAGGTAAAACTACCACAACGATTAACCTCGCAGCTTCTCTGGCAACACTGGAGAAAAAGGTGCTGGTTATTGATGCAGACCCTCAGGCCAACGCATCATCAGGATTGGGTGTGAACATCAAAGAGGTAGAATGCTCTATCTATGAATGTATTATCAACGAAGCCGATATACGGGAAGCAATTTATACCACCGACATTGACGGACTCGACATTGTTTCTTCACACATCGACCTGGTTGGCGCAGAAATAGAAATGCTGAACCTGGAAGACCGCGAGAAGATCATGAAAAAAGTATTAGCCCCCATGCGGGACGAATATGACTATATCCTGATAGACTGCTCCCCGTCGTTAGGCTTGATAACAATCAATGCGCTGACAGCAGCCGATTTCAGTGATTATCCCTGTTCAATGACGTAATATTTGCATTAGAGGGCATCAGCAAATTGCTGAATACCATTAAGATTATTAAATCGAAACTGAATCCTTCACTGGAAATAGAAGGCTTCCTGCTGACAATGTTCGATTCACGTCTGCGTCTGGCCAACCAGATTTATGATGAAGTGAAACGCCATTTTCAAGAATTGGTATTCAAGACAATTATACAGCGTAACGTCAAACTGAGCGAAGCTCCCAGCCACGCATTCCTGCAATATTGTATGATGCCGACTCTACCGGAGCCAAGAATCATTTGGCATTGGCACAAGAAATTATAACACGTAACAGTAAGTAAACAATGGCAGTACAGAAGAAATTTGCTTTAGGACGCGGGCTTGACGCACTGATCTCGACTGAAGAAGTAAAGACAGCCGGCTCATCTTCTATCAACGAGATAGAACTGAGCAAAATATCCGTCAACCCTAACCAGCCGCGTCGTGAATTTGATCCGGTGGCGTTACAGGAGTTGGCCGACTCTATTGCCGAAATTGGTATCATCCAACCCATTACGTTGCGTCAACTGAGTGAAGACTCTTACCAGATCATAGCCGGAGAACGTCGTTACCGCGCCTCCATACAGGCAGGACTTAAATCTATTCCGGCATACATCCGCACAGCCGATGACGAGAATGTAATGGAAATGGCGTTGATTGAAAATATTCAGCGTGAAGATTTGAATTCATTGGAGATTGCACTGGCTTATCAACATTTATTGGAACAATATGCATTGACACAGGAACGGCTGAGCGAACGTGTAGGGAAAAAACGTACCACTATCGCCAATTATCTGCGCCTGCTGAAACTTCCGGCCCAGATTCAAGTAGCATTGAAAAACCGCGAAATAGACATGGGACACGCCCGTGCCTTATTGTCCTTAGATGATCCTAAGACCCAAATACGTATCTTTAATGAAATACAGTCACAAGGCTATTCTGTCCGTAAAGTGGAAGAAATTGTCAAGGCACTGAGCAGTGGCGAGACAGTGGACAGCGGTGGGAAGAAGATCAAACCGAAAGGCTCCAAACTATCCGAGGAATACACTTTGCTGCAAAGCCACCTCTGCGGATTCTTCGGTTCGAAAGTACAGCTATCATGTACAGCCAAAGGAAAAGGCAAGATCAGTATTCCGTTCAATAACGAAGAGGACTTGGAACGAATCATGGAAATACTGGATTCACTGAAAAAGAAAGAATAAAGCGTTATTACTACATTGAAAAGAAGAACATCCACATATAAACTGTTTACATTCCTGCTTTTATGCCTTATGATGCTGGAAGCATGAATGTTCACGCCCAAAAGGCACGCAACCGCCGTATGGGTATAAAGACAGATTCTATTATACAAGTCAAAGATTCACTTGTCATTGACAGCCTGAAACTGCTGGAAGAACGGCAAAAGATAGAAAATATGGAAGCACCTGTTGATACTGCCGCTTTAGTCCGTAAAAATGATTCCATACAGAAAGCAATGGCTGCCGAAACAAAACCCCGGTTTATCCCGAACTCCAACCGTGCCATCTGGCTGGCGTTGGTAATTCCCGGCGGAGGACAGATATACAACCGTAAATATTGGAAACTGCCGATAGTATATGGTGGGTTTGTGGGATGTGCATATGCGCTGACCTGGAACAACAGAATGTACAAGGACTATTCTCAAGCCTATCTGGATATTATGGACGATGACCCTGATACCAAAAGCTACGAAGACTTCCTGCCTCATGGCATGAGCGCGGAAGGTATGGAGGACACCTTTAAAAAACGAAAAGATTTCTATCGCCGAAATCGGGATTTAAGCATATTCTGTTTTATCGGTGTATATATACTGTCTGTCATAGACGCATACGTGGATGCCGAACTATCTGATTTTGACATATCCAAAGACTTAGGTTCTTCAAATACAACCTGTTATTTTTAATGACGGCCGGAGCAGGATACCTAATACAATAGGCCTGCAATGCAGCTTCAAATTTTAATCGCATGAAAAACTTTTTAATTGGTTTATTTACATTTATAGGAACAACGGGAATAAGCGCACAAACCCAAAGTATTACCGTTCACTCGCAAACTACAGGAAAAGAAGAAATTATTGATGTTCCTGAAAGTATGCAGTCAGAAATGGACAGTCTTTACTGGGACTGGCAATCTAAGAATCACATCACATTGGGAGAGAACTGCACAATGGCCTCTACCAACTGTTGTAAGTGATTCCATCTATATGGATCGTCTGTCACGTATTCCCTCTATCATAGAAATGCCTTACAATGAGGCAGTACGCAAATTCATTGATATGTATGCCGTCCGTCTGCGCAATAAAGTATCCTTTATGCTTGCGGCAACCAATTTTTATATGCCTATCTTTGAAGAAGCACTTGATTTATACGACCTTCCTCAAGACTGAAATATCTGCCGATTATAGAGTCCGCCTTAAATCCTGTCGCTGTTTCCCGCCAGGGAGCTACCGGCTTGTGGCAGTTTATGCTGGGTACAGGAAAAATATACGGGCTGAAAAGCAATAGTCTGATAGACGAAAGACGGGACCCGGTCAAATCAACTTGGGCGGCAGCACGTTACCTGAAAGACCTGTACGACATCTATCAAGACTGGAATCTGGTATTGGCAGCTTACAACTGCGGGCCGGGCACTATCAACAAAGCCATACGCCGTGCCGGAGGAGCCACGGATTATTGGACAATCTACAACTATCTGCCCAAAGAAACCCGTGGGTACGTTCCTGCTTTCATAGCGGCAAACTACATTATGACCTATTATTGCGAACATGGCATCTGTCCCATGGAAACACAGCTTCCCAACGCTACAGACACCATTCACATTAACAAAGACCTCCACTTACAACAAGTGGCAGAAGTATGCAACATCAACCTAGACCAGCTTCGCAGCCTGAACCCCCAATACAAAAAGGACATTATTCCCGGTAACAGCGAGTTGTGCGCACTTCGTCTGCCCAATAACTTTGTCAGTACTTTCATTGACCGCCAAGACAGTGTATTCGCTTATAAGCCAATGAATATCTGACCAAAAGAAAAACGGTAGCCATCAAGGAAACAACCAGTAGCAGAAACCGCTCATCCAAGGGAACTCTTTATCATAAAATCAAACAAGGAGACACATTGGGAGGAATTGCTGCCAAATACCACGTATCCATCAGCCAATTACGTAATCTAAACGGTATAAAGGGCAATAATATCAGAGCCGGAAGAAGTTTGCGGATCAGATGATTGATAAAAAATACAGATTTAACACTATACATTTTCTGAAAATACTTGCTTGAATATGTTTTTTGTATATTTTTGCAGTATAGATTATAGGAGGCAAAGATATGACGGATGAAAAGCAGACTCAGGAACAGGCGGATGAGGAAATGATAAACCAAGGGTTTCAGGAACTTTTGGACAGTTATCTAGCGACCAAGCACCGCAAAAAAGTAGAAATCATCACAAAGGCATTCAATTTTGCCAAACAAGCACATAAAGGAGTAAAACGACGCTCGGGTGAACCATACATCATGCATCCCATAGCCGTTGCTAAAATTGTATGTACCGAAATAGGACTGGGATCAACTTCCATTTGTTCGGCTTTACTGCATGATGTGGTTGAAGATACAGACTACACTGTGGAAGACATTGAAAATCTGTTTGGTCCTAAAATCGCACAGATTGTAGATGGCCTGACTAAAATATCCGGCGGCATATTCGGAGACCGGGCTTCCGCACAAGCCGAGAATTTCAAGAAATTGCTACTGACCATGAGTGATGACATCCGGGTTATCCTCATCAAAATAGCCGACCGTCTGCATAATATGCGTACACTTGGCTCCATGCTTCCCAACAAGCAATACAAAATTGCCGGAGAAACCTTATACATCTATGCGCCACTGGCTAACCGCTTGGGGTTAAACAAAATAAAGACAGAACTGGAAGATCTCAGTTTCAAATATGAGCATCCGGAAGAATATGCACAGATAGAATCCAAGCTACAAGAAACACAAGCGGAACGCGAAGAAGTATTCCGTGAATTTACAGCACCTATCCGCGCACAACTGGACAAAATGGGTATCAGCTATCAATTGATAGCACGAGTCAAATCCCCTTATTCCATCTGGAACAAGATGCAGACCAAGCATATCACATTTGAAGAAATATATGATATCCTGGCCGTCCGTATCATCTTCTGTCCCAAAAATCCGGAAGAAGAACTCAACGAGTGCTTTAACATATACGTATCCATATCCAAGATTTATAAACCGCACCCAGACGCTTGCGCGACTGGGTAAGCCATCCTAAAGCCAACGGCTATCAGCACTTCACGTAACTCTGATGAGCAACAAAGGCCAATGGATAGAAGTGCAGATACGCAGCGAGCGGATGAATGATGTAGCCGAACAAGGCTTTGCCGCACACTGGAAATATAAAGAAGGCGGAGGCAGTGAGGACGAGGGCGAACTGGAAAAATGGCTGCGTACCATCAAGGAAATTCTGGATGATCCGCAACCGGATGCCATGGACTTTCTGGATACCATCAAACTGAACCTGTTCGCTTCTGAAATATTTGTCTTCACTCCGAAAGGTGAAATCAAAACGATGCCGCAAAACTGTACGGCACTGGATTTTGCATTCTCCATCCATACATTCTTGGGCAGCCATTGCATCGGAGCTAAAGTCAACCACAAGCTGGTGCCCTTGAGCCACAAACTGCAAAGCGGCGACCAGGTGGAGATTCTTACTTCCAAATCACAACATGTACAGCCTTCGTGGATAAACTTTGCCACCACTGCAAAAGCCAAGGCTAAGATCCAGGCCATACTGAAACGCGAACAGCGAGGTATGCAGCAGGCCGGTGAGGAAATGTTACGGGAATTCTTCTCCAGGGAGGGAGTAGAGTACACTCCCGAAAACATACGAAAGATCTGTAATCTGCATACCCTCAAGACACAGGAAGAATTGTTTGCAGCCATCGGATTCAAAACGATCATTCTAGGAGAAAACGATAAAAAACGAACTGAAAGACAAACCGGTTTCCAGTAACTGGAAAAAGTATATCTCTTTCGCTTTCGGAGGCAGCAAGACAAACAAGGAGAAACCGACAGAAGAGAAGGTTCCCCTACCAAAGATAGACAGCAAGAAAATATTGAAACTGACTCCCGAAGCTATCCAAAAGAACTATGTGATAGCAGAATGCTGCAAGCCTATTCCGGGAGATGACGTTTTGGGATATATAGGCGACAATAATCGTATCATCATCCACAAACGCCAATGTCCGTTGGCTACCAAACTGAAAAGCAGTTATGGCAACCGCTTGTTGGCTGTCCAATGGGAGACGGGAAAGTCCTTGTACTTCCCTGTAAATATCTACATAAAAGGTATTGACCACATCGGTCTGTTAAACAAGGTAACAGAAATCATTTCACAACAATTGAATGTAAATATCCACAAGTTGAATATTGAAAGTAACGATGGTATCTTTGAAGGAAGAATACAGCTATTTGTGCACGATGTGGATGATGTAAATCCATCAACTACCAACCTAAGGAAAATAGATGAGATAAAAACCGTCACCCGTATCGAAAAGTTCGAAGACCAGCCGAATTAACCAATACCAGTTTCACCGCAGATTACACTGATTTGTCCATAACGATTATCTGCAACTCGTTTTTAATCCGTGCAATCTGTGGTGAATATTCTTAAGTCAGGTAATCCAGTTCTTTACGCATACTGACCAATTCCTCACGTATCAGTTTCAATCTGTCCAAAATCTCCGTAGTACGATAGTGGTTTCCCTGTTCATCTTCAGTTTCTGCTTGGCCCCCTGTAAAGTCATCCCTTTCTCTTTCACCAGATGATAGACCAGCCGGATATTCTCAATATCCTCTTTACGATACTGACGGACATTCCCTCCCGCCTTCTTGGGCGAAATAATAGGAAATTCCTTTTCCCAATAACGCAACAAGGATTCATTTACATCAAACATCTTCGCCACTTCCCCAATGGAATAGTAAAGTTTCAATTCTTTATTCGGATTATAGGCCATGGTAAATTAAAATTAAGAATTAAAAATTCACGGCTAGTCAAATACCTTACCGTGATTGGCTGCAATCTGTATCATCTTGTCATAATCTTCCGCACTCAAATCCATGAAATAATAATTCACAGGATTCTGCACTTTTCCTTTCACGTGCACTTCATAGTGCAAGTGCGGCCCGGTACTCTTGCCCGTATTTCCGACCTCCCCTATCACTTCCCCACGTACCACCTTTTGCCCCGGGCGAACCTTATACTTGCTTAAATGTGCATACCAAGTCACGTACCCGAAACCATGATCCACCTGGATCAGATTTCCATAACCGGTTTCCCATCCCGCCTTTACCACCGTTCCGTCTCCCGTAGCATAAACAGGAGTACCTATATTGGCAGAGAAATCCATTCCCGCATGAAACTTGGCTGTTTTATAAATAGGATCTATACGTACACCGTAACCTGAAGCCGTCTTCTTCAAATTCTTATTGGATACCGGCATTATGGCCGGAATACATTTCAGCATCTCGTCATGATTCTTGCACAAATCCACCACCTCGTCAAAAGACTTGGACTGGATATAAAGCTGCCGGTTCAACATATCCAACTTCTGAGTGGTATTGATAACCAGATCGGCATTCGCCATATCCCGCAACTGTTCATAGCGGTTTGTCCCCCCATAACCGGCCTTACGGACTGCATCCGATACAGGATCGGCCTGCAACACCACCCGATACAAATTATCATCACGCTGCTGGATATCCTGCATCACCCCATAGCCTCATCCAGACGATGGGACAACACATTATACTGGGCCAGCAAACGGGTATTCTCTATACGGAGCTCCTTCTCGGACGGAGAACCAAAGATCAATAATAAGATAATGAAACTGCCTGCCCCCAAGCCCATTCCCACAAACAAACGGCGCAAGATGCTTAAGGCACGCTGCCTCACTGTGGGGTAAATGCGGTCATAAGTTCGGGTCTTAGGATTATAAATATAGTAGACTTTACGCATCTAATTCTGCTTTTTGAAGTTTTTAATGCACAACACATCAATATTTTGCACAATTCTTGACGACAAAAATAATAAAACCAATTATCTTTGCAAATCCTTTTTGAGAATATTAACTAGAAGACAATATATTATAAGCGACATGATGACAGCTAAAGAAATTAGAGATTCTTTCAAAAGCTTTTTCGAGTCGAAAGGACACCAGATTGTCCCATCGGCTCCGATGGTCATTAAAGATGACCCCACATTGATGTTCACCAATGCAGGTATGAACCAGTTCAAAGACATTATTCTGGCAACCACCCGGCCAAATACAAAAGAGTCGCGGACTCACAAAAATGTTTGCGTGTAAGCGGCAAGCACAATGACCTGGAAGAAGTGGGACATGATACCTACCACCATACTATGTTCGAAATGCTGGGCAACTGGTCTTTCGGAGATTACTTCAAGAAAGAAGCTATCGGCTGGGCATGGGAATATCTGGTAGATGTACTGAAGATAGATCCGAAAGATCTGTATGCCACCGTATTCGAAGGAAGTCCCGAAGAAGGACTGGAACGGGACAACGAAGCCGCCTCTTACTGGGAACAGTTCCTGCCGAAAGACCATATCCTCAATGGCAACAAACATGACAACTTCTGGGAAATGGGTGATACAGGTCCCTGCGGCCCGTGTTCCGAAATCCATATCGACTCACGTTCGGAAGAAGAAAAAGCTCAAATCCCCGGCAACCAACTGGTAAATAAGGATCATCCGCAAGTAATCGAGATCTGGAATCTTGTATTCATGCAGTTCAACCGCAAAGCAGACGGTTCACTGGAAGGTCTTCCCGCCAAAGTGATCGATACCGGTATGGGATTCGAACGTTTGGTGCGCACACTGCAAGGCAAGACATCCAACTATGACACTGATGTGTTCCAACCGATACTGAAAGCCATTGCCGAAATGGCAGGAACCACCTATGGTCAAGACAACCAGAAAGATATCGCCATGCGCGTTATAGCCGACCATATCCGTACCATCGCATTCTCAATCACCGACGGCCAGTTGCCCAGCAACGCAAAAGCCGGCTATGTAATCCGCCGTATCCTCCGCCGTGCCGTCCGTTACGGATATACTTTCCTGGGACAGAAACAAGCATTCATGTACAAGCTGCTGCCTGTATTGATTGAGAATATGGGCGAGGCCTATCCGGAGTTGAACGCACAGAAAACACTGATCGAGAAAGTGATCAAAGAAGAAGAAGAATCTTTCCTGCGCACACTGGAAACAGGTATCCGTCTGTTGGACAAGACTATGAACGAATGCCAAAGCTGCCGGGAAAAAGAGATCAGCGGTGTGGATGCCTTTACATTATATGACACTTTCGGTTTCCCCCTCGACCTGACAGAACTGATTCTCCGCGAAAACGGCATGACTGTAAACGAAGAAGAGTTCAACGCCGAAATGCAGAAACAAAAAGAACGCGCCCGTAACGCGGCAGCCGTTGAAACCGGCGACTGGATCACCATAAAGGAAGGTGACACCCACTTTGTAGGTTATGACTTTACCGAATATGAAACCAGCATCCTGCGCTATCGCCAGATCAAGCAGAAAAACCAGACACTGTATCAAATTGTACTGAGCGATACTCCTTCTATGCCGAAAGTGGTGGTCAGGTAGGTGATACAGGGGTGATCGTAAGCGAATTCGAAACCATTGAAATCATTGACACCAAGAAGGAAAACAACCTTCCTATCCATATCACCAAAAAACTGCCCGAACACCTTGACGTTCCGATGATGGCTTGTGTAGATACAGAAAAACGTGCCGCCTGTGCCGCCAACCACTCTTGTACTCACTTGCTGGACGAAGCGTTGCGCCAGGTATTAGGAACTCACGTAGAACAAAAAGGTTCTTTGGTAACCCCTGAGTCATTACGTTTCGACTTCTCTCACTTCCAGAAAGTGACTGACGAGCAACTTCGTGAAGTGGAACATTTGGTAAATGCCAAAATCCGTGAGAACATCCCTTTGACGGAATACCGCAATCTTCCTATCGAAAAGGCAAAAGAACTGGTGCTATTGCTTTGTTCGGTGAAAAATACGGTATGAGGTACGTGTTGTCCAATTCGGAAACTCTATTGAATTCTGTGGAGGTACCACGTTCCGCTACAGGCAAGATCGGTATGGTCCGTATTATCAGCGAAAGCTCTGTTGCTGCCGGTGTGCGCCGTATCGAAGCTATCACGGGTGCAAAGTAGAGGAATTGATGGATACGTCCAAGATACGCTGAATGACTTGAAGGCATTGTTCAACAATGCCCCCGATCTGAAAGTCGCCATCCGCAAGTATATTGACGAAAATGCAGGATTGAAGAAGCAGGTGGAAGAGTTCATGAAAGAAAAGGGCAGCCGCACTGAAAGCCAGACTGGTAGAGAATGCCAAAGAAATAAATGGTGTGAAAGTGGTGAAAGCATCATTCCGATGTCTGCCGACGTAGTGAAAGATATTGCCTTCCAGCTGAAAGGTGAGATTCCTGCCAATCTGTTCGTTGTAATAGGTAGTGTGGACAACAACAAACCGATGCTGACTGTCATGATTAGCGAAGACTTGGTAAAAGCCGGACAGAATGCAGGCAAACTGGTCCGTGAAGCAGCCAAACTGATTCAAGGCGGCGGCGGTGGTCAGCCCCACTTCGCAACGGCAGGCGGTAAGAATCCCGACGGTCTGAATGCGGCTGTTGATAAAGTGATAGAGCTGGCTGCATTGTAATCTATTCGAATTTCGTCCATATTTCGTATATATCAAAACTCCGCCATCTGTCTGAAAGCCGATGGCGGAGTTTTTTTATCTGGTTTACTAAGCCTTTTCTTCTTTATGGATAAGGGAAATAAAAAGGAAGATTTCTATCTCCCAAGCCTTTGGAGTTATCTCCAATAAGCTTGGGAGTTAACTCCAAAGACTATGGAGATAGAAAGGATACGTTCGTTTAAGCTTAGGGATAGGATAGAAAAGGCTTAACCATACAATGAAAGACACAAACCACTCTACCGGCGGGATATAACATTAACGTAAGTTCGATATAAGAAATAACTCGTTACAGGATGGTTTTGAGTTAAATGACAAAAGGATTATTAAAATTCAATATCAGTCTTGCTCATATTCCTGTCAGTTATAAGCTAGTCTTATAATAAACTCATGTTATCATAAGAAAAAATCCGCGTTATCCCGCACAACCCGCACCTAAAAAATGATTCAAAACCACAAAATAACAGGCACTTCAAGCTTTTTATAAAGAAAATGAACTATTTTACAGGATTATGTATGAAAAGTACAAATTAATTTCCCTTTTTATTCCTTTCTTTGCACAGTTACATCAATAATCCAAATAAGTATGAAAAACATCATGAAGCTTTTCTTGTATGCTGCATTACCTTTGGCATTAATTGCACTAGGCAGTTGTAGCTACCCTAAAAACATCACGTTCAAAGCGACTCACAAACAGGGGCGCTAAGCGGACTTTATCTGACAAGCGACACTTCCATGAACTGGATCCTGCGTACGGATGGAACACAATACGAATGGGTGGACTCCCGGTATGGATGGGGATTGGGACATCTTCGGATAAACGGCACTGAATACTCCTGGAATATCCCGACAAAAAAACATGACACGAGCCATCACATGACCGTGAAATACCAGACAGGTGACATAGAAATAAACGTAGCCCGAAAATGGAACAGGGACGGGAACCTGGTAGAATCCTACGAATTCGTAAACACCGGAGAAAAAGACGCCGACTTACAGGACATTGCCATCAACACACCTTTCAATGACAATTATCCGGATGCCCGGACTTGCTACGAAGCCCGTTGCAATGCACATATATGGGCAGGAGGAAATGAAGCCTATGTCTATTGCACCCGGATGAGCGGAGCCCCCGGCGGATTGGGACTGATTATGGAAGAAGGTGCCATTAAAGGCTATGAAGTGAGGGAGCGCTCGCAGAAAAAGGAAGCTCCAACTTCCGCGGTGTTTCCAACTTAATCCACAGGACAAGACTTTAAAGCCGGGAGAATGTTATACCATACAATGGTTACTCCTATCGGCGGACAACTGGATGAATTCCAAGCAAAAGCCATAGACAACGGTCTGATCATAGCCTCAGCAGACCGTTATGTAGTAGAAGCAAGGCGAAAAAATAAATGTTTCGTTCAAAAGCAACTGCCCCTCACTGAAAGGCAAGCTGTTGCTGAACGGTAAAGAAGTGGCAGAAGTAAGCGGTGACAACATCACTTATACCACCACAATAAATGAACCCGGAGAGAAGATTTTCACACTGGCCTACGGGAACGGAAAGCAAACGTCGGTAGAGTGTCTTGCCGTCAGCAACTTTGACAGCCTGGTCAACCACCGGTGTCAGTTCATTGCCGGACACCAACAGTTCATCAAGCCCGGTGACCCTAGAAGCGGTGCCTTCATTGTTTATGACAACGATACCGAATCCCTTTACATCAACGGAGAAAGTGGCAGCAAACGCTCTGACTGCGACGAAGCCAGAGAAAGGGTAGCTATGGGGGATTCTGCTGGCTCTACAATACCAACGTACTTCCGACAAAAAATTAATGGATGCCCTGAACAACTACGTATCTTTCATCCGCCGCATCCAGAAACCGGACTACACAACCAATTCCACCGTAGACTTCAAGAGCAAGAACCGGGGATACAACTATCCGTGGGTGGCCGATTTCTGGTTTACCATGTTCCGCACCACAGGCAATAAACAATATCTGAAAGACGGGTACGGCACACTGCGTGCACTGGTCCGTTATTTCAAGCATGGTTTTTATTGCATCAATATCCCGACCTACGGCTATACTCTATTGAAAGAAAACGGATTTACTGCCGAAGCGGACACTCTGCTGAACGATTTTGAGGGCGGTAATTTAGCTGCATCAAAGATTCGTAATCTGGAATGTCCCAGTTACGAAATCTGTCTAATAGATTATGGATGCGGCAAATTTAACAGAAAAATACATATTATGGAGCAATATCCTTGATCTTCGTTCACGGGGAATCAACATTGCGCGGACAGCCCGTCGTCTTGGTGTGTCCCGTAATACGGTACGACATCTTCAATCCCTAAGCTTGGAGGAAGTCCTCCAGCACAAAGAACGGCATTACAAACTCCATGCCTACGAGCAGGCCGTCGCATCCCTCCTTACCAGTTTTCCCTCCATTTCCAGCAGCCGCATTGGCGACTACTTGCGGGAACATTATCCGGACTTTCCGCACGTCTGCGAGAAGACCGTCCACAATTATGTCCAGTTCGTCCGGAAGAAGCACCATATTCCTCCGGCCAGATAATCACCGGTCCCATTCTCCCAAGGAGTGGGAGCCCGGTCCGTCATATACATAATTCTTAACAGTAAACATTATACATTATCATATATGAATACCCAAAGCTTTACAAACGGAACAAGCCGCCGCCTGTCACGGGCTGTACGGCGCCAGGAATGCGGAACACATCCTTGCTATGAGCTCAGCACTTCCCAATTTTCTGACATGAAAGTCAGAAGACTCACCCGCCAATACGGTTTTTCCGGTTACAGCATTTACCGGTATCTCGTAAACGAGACACTCCACAACGGGAGCTACCTCCTGCTGTGGTGCGAGGAAACGGCGCAGGCGGTGGCCTCTTACTGGAATGCCTCTTTGGAAGATGTCACAAGAATTGTCAACGGCTGCATACAAGTCGGACTTTTCAACGGTGAGCTATACGAAAAACACCGCATCCTGACTTCCGCTGACATACAGCGGAACTATATGGATCATGTCAGATCCTGCGGTCTGCTCTCCCGATATCCCGACATTCCCAAGGAGTTCGAGCTTTCGGCCAGCTGATGTATTATCCACTTTAAATATAAAGCTTATGCCAAAAACAGCTAAAAAGGGTTTCACCTATTTCAGGTTCGAAACCGATCATTTCTATGATCCGAAAGTAAAGAGACTAAAAAATAAATTTGGAATGGAAGGCTGGGGTGTGTTCCATTTCATTGTAAACGAGATCTACCGTGTCGAGGGATGCTATATGGTTATGGATGCCGACGGTCTGTTCGACATCTCGGACTATTCCCGTATGGATGAGAAAAAGGTTTCGGACATCATCGACTACTGCGCCGAACTGGGCCTTTTCAACAAAGAACTGTGGCAGGACAAACAGATTCTGACCAGTGAGGAGATACAGGAACTGTATGTAGGCATCTGCAAGGCCATCCACCGCAAGCCCGGCATTCCGGAAAGCATCCTTCTGCTGGAAACGGAACCGTCACCGGAGTCCGCCACCATACCGCATGCCACTTGTGAACAGCAGGACACCCCGGCACATGAATGCGGATCTCCGGCCTCCCTTCCGGAGGATGGGAAGGAAATCCGGCAGGCCGTGACTCGCATACGCACATTGTTCGCCGCTGAAAAGGAACTTCGCGAAGAAGCGGACAAAACTCGCGAAAATAAACCGTATAAAATAAAAGAAAATAAAATATCCTCCCCAACCCCTCCGGCACAAGCTCCGGTGAAGGGAGAAGGATGAGGACAGGGATTCTCTTCCGGGAAAGCTCAAGTATCTGGGAGTGGACGAGTATTATACCGGCTGGATATACCGGCTTTCGGCCTGTTATCCCGAATTCCCGGTCGGAAAGGCGATCGAGGATATCCTGCAGAGTGATTTCCACCTGACCAAGGGGAACTACCTGTATCCTCTCGTTGAAAACTATATCGCCAAATACAACGCCGAGTACGGAGAGGCCGACCGGCAGAGGAGGCAGGAGGAAACCATGCGCAACCGCCGCAAGACGCTCGAGCTTCTGGGGGTCGCGGTGAGGGACCAGCAGGAGATCCTGCAGCTCGCCTCCGTGGCGCCCATGGTGCTGGACACCGCCCTGAAGGAAACCTGGGGGAACAAGAGGATCAAGAGCCCCACCAGGTTTATCCTGAGCCGTATGAGGCAGGCAGTTTCCGCATAGAAGCCGGAAACGCCGTGTTGACAATATGATGGAATTACCCTGAAAAGCTGTCCGCGAGGATGGCGGGAATAAATTTATAAATTTAAAGAACTCATCCTGCCCATCCGTGAGGACCGGCAGGAATCAAACGGAAAATACCATTAAAGCGACATAACCATGACATCACAGGAAGCCAATTCAATCCCGTTGGGAGACATCCTCTCCCATTACGGTTACGAGCCGTCCAGACGGTACGGCGGCTATGACATGTACCGTTCCCCCTTCCGTTCCGATACTTCCCCGAGCTTCAAGGTTTTCAGGGAGGAGAACCGCTGGTATGATTTTGGGGACGGTACGTATGGCAGGGCGGTGGATCTGGTCATGCGTGTGGAAAACTGCTCCTTTCCGCAGGCCATGAAGGAACTCGGAAGGATGAGGACCTCCCCGCAGCTTTCCATGCCTTCGATACGGAAACCGGAAACGGTGTCAGGAAGGCTTCCGGCAGCCGCCCCGATGACCGTCCTGAAGGTCATTCCCGTTCAGAACAGGCATCTGCTTGACTACGCCGCCTCACGTGGCATTGACGGGGAGATTGTCCGTAAATACTGTGTGGAGGTCCACTACTGTTTCGAGAGGAATCCGCGTGAGAAATACGCGCTCGGATTCGCCAACGACCACCGGGGTTTCGAATTGCGGAACAGCATGTTCAAGGGGTGCGCCTACGCCAAGGATATTACCTGCATCAGTGAAGGCAACAGGTCCTGCGCCGTTTTCGAGGGCTTTTTTGACCTTCTCAGTTTCAAGCAGTACGCAAGGGAGCATCCGGAGATGCCCGCACTTGGAAAGCTGGACGTGTGCGTATTGAACTCCACGGCCATTGTGGACCGTTCAAAGGATTTCCTTTCAAAGTATGAGAGGGTACACGCCTTTCTCGACAACGACGCCCCAGGGCGCGGGGCACTGGGAAAGATACGGAGTTTCCTTCCTGAAAACGTGATACTGGTGAACGAGTCGGAACGCCTGTATCCCGGGTGCAATGATTTTAACGAATTCCTGCAGAAGGCCGGATGTCCGGCAGCGGGACATGAAATATGAAGAGCAAAAAAAACAGAACGATGAAAACATTTGAGGAAATATACCGGGATGCGGCAGTCCGGAACGGCTGCAATGCCGGGAAAACATTTGCGAGGGTCATGTTCGAGGAGGGCATGAGCCAGAACCTTGAGCGTTGCATGGACAGGGCCGCCGGTTCCCATACAGACCTCATGGCCTTTGCCGGATGGTTCGGAAAGCGTCTGGCCAGGGAATCTGTCAGGTGCAATGCCGCCCGCGTGAACTTCTCCCAGGACATAACAATAGAAGGCAGGAAATACACCACCCGGTTCGGTACGGTCACTTTCTGCACGGAGGAAAAGAGAAGCCTTGAGGAACGTGCGGAAGAGATTGCCGGAAGACTGCTGTCATCCGGCCCGTCAGATGACCTGAAAACGTTGTTGAAAGAAGCCGTACTGACCGGCTACGATTTACAGAAGGATGATTTTGATGAGGATTAAACGATCAGGCATGAAACAGAACAATGGCATACCGGATAAAATCATGGAACGTATCCGCAAGCTGATGCGTCTGAAGGAATCCACCACTTCCGAAGGCGAGGCACGTGCGGCGGCCGCAGCCGCAAGCCGGCTTCTGAAGGAATACAACCTGTCCCTGTTCGACATAAGTGGAAGAGCTCAGGAAACAGTCTTTGCAATCGGGAGGTCCGGAGCATTCAGCTACAAGGACGCTTTCGGCAGCTATTGGAAGCGCGACCTGCTGAACGTGCTGTGCCGGTACAACTACTGCCGGATACTTCTCTGCCGGGGCACAACCGACATGTTCATCGTCGGAACCGATGAGAATATTACTGCCGTCACCGTGCTGTACGATTATCTGCGCACGGCTTTCCGCCGGCTGGCAGAAGAGAGGCACAAGGAATACGTGTCCGTCAGACGCGGATATTACCGGACCGGGAAATACAGAAAGAAATACATACGCTCCTATCTCGAGGGCGTCACCCCCGGATTAAGGGAACAGTTTGAGGCAGGTCGCAGCCGGCCGGCAGAGGAGTCACGGGAAACCGCCCTAACATGCTGCCATGACGCGCTTATCGACAAGTACCTGGAAAAAATAGGAGCCGGCACTTCAAAGGCACATCCGAGAAAGACCGGAACCGACCGCTCCGCGTATTACTCAGGCATGGGTGACGGCAGGAACATCAGTCTGAACCGGCAGATAAAAGGAGGTGGTATATGACAGTATTGTGGATATCATTTGCGGCCCTGTATGCACTGGGCATGCTGTGGCTTGCGTATCAGATCAGGACCGCCCCCAGTGATCTGGATTTATGGGGCGAGGAAATAGAATAAACCGTTAAAATCATAATAGTATGTACTTTATACATTATATACAGACTTATGCGTCGGTCAACAGGAAAGGCAACGAGCTCCAGAGCCATATCCTGAAGTTCAAGGACTGCCTGCTCAAGGACCGGAACGCACTGGATGATCTGAAAGAGGAGATTCATTGCCGGATAGAAGAACTGGATGCCAGGTATCCGCGTACCCAACCCCTGCATTTCGATGCGGGAAACGATTCCGGAAGATGGTACATCCATGTGAAAGGAAAGCCGGACAATCTTGTATGCATCATCTCCATTGCAAAAGTGAGGAACCTGCTGGGAAAAGGCATAGTTTCCTTTCCCGGGAAAGACAAGGACGGAGAGAAAGGATGAGGAACACATACTGGTTTGCCGTGGACTATAACGGTACGGGACATCTTTTCACCTGTCCTCCCGAAAGGGACACGGGGATGTGGACCGGCGAGGAAGCCTTTACATCCCCAAAGGACAGTTCGGAGAGATGTTTCCGCGAATCACCTGGCAGGACGCGCCGGTGGTGGTGACCCTGGAGGTGCTTCCCTGCGTGGAAACCCGGCGACTGCGTCTTGTCAAGCGCTGCTCCATCTTCTGCGGAGGCATACCGGCAGGAATCAGTCAAAGGATATGAGGATTCACAATAACTCCCCCTGATGGTAGATGTATTAAGAAAGTTGAAGCTATAAATTGGATTTAATACAATAAGACCTATGGAAGCATTAACGGCATTACAATGGGCAAAAGAGGGTTATGTACCTAACGCTGATGCGGTAGGTGAAGAACGTTGGACTAATTGTTTTCACGGGCAGAAAGCAACATACTACAAAGACAACGAAGTTCACAAAGACTCTGAAACTGCAAAGGACATGCTTAGAGCTAAACGAAAAGAGCACAAAAAAGCATCAGATAAAAGGGACGAGAAGCGAAAAAAAAACATGGCTTATCGAGAGAACATGAAAACAGAATGGCAGTGGCTCCAGGAAGGTAGGATACCGAATCCGAATGCACGGTGGGAATATGGCGAGATTCTGAACAATACATTCAACGTGTGCAGTTACGGCAGCAAATATTGCTATTGTCATATTGATGAAACACATATACCCAAAGATAGTGAAGAGCTACAGAAAGCCATTTTTGATTTTCAACGGAAATAGCTGGATATGACTATAAACGATATAGAAAGGAATGAATTATGAATAAAAGAACAATTCAAATAGATGTTATCGGTCCGATAGAAGAAACTGAATTAATGAAATGTAAATTGTATGTTGATGGTCGTGTGTGTGTAATCGGAATGTCACGATATGACTATGAAGAGTTAATGCGAGAAAAAGTGTTTATCCGGGATGGTAAGAGCGTTGATTCTGCTGGTGTGATAAACACGACTAACACTTTCGTTGAAGATGATTAATATTAAATTAAGAATGAGTATAGAACAAATTATATTCAACCTTCTCAATAAGAACGCTCATACATGGGTTAGATATTGGCAACAAAAGGAGATGTCAGGTTTAACAATGCCCGGAGAATATATTGAGATAAGGACTTTTTTCTTATCAGGCATCGAACTTTCTGATTTTTTAGAAGCCGGATTCAAAATCAATAAAATACAATCTCAAAAAATAGATGCAGATGCCTATTGTTGTAGATACTAATTGAAAAGTGCGCTGTATTCTAATTGAAAAGAGCTCCATCCATAACTTGTTACAAAATTACTATAAGTTTAAAATATTCATTTATCTTGTCTCATTTTTTGTGTTTCCTTAAGCCTATAAGACAGTCCGGTCATATTAACCAGATAAGCTTTATGTGTAAGCCTGTCAACCATTGCCGCCACAAGCACCTTGTCCTTTATGATTTCATTCCATCTGTTAAAA
>ENA-OQMZ01000318-OQMZ01000318.1-human-gut-metagenome-genome-assembly--contig:-NODE-318-length-21153-cov-2.810092_pt1 | contig 21153 bp, 30 predicted proteins | sample MGYA00242621_ERZ504862 | MGnify/ENA primary metagenome ERZ504862 (study PRJEB26092, sample SAMD00036393) | human gut metagenome | host: Homo sapiens | study: EMG produced TPA metagenomics assembly of...
ACCACGACCACGATGCCGACGAGGTGTTCACCAGCTGGGGTGTCGAGACGGCCAAGAAGTTCAGCAAGGCAGACATCGAGCATGCACTGACCGAGCTGGACGGCGGCAAGTACGGCATGATCCTGCGCTCCAAGGGCATCGTGGACGGCGGTGCCGACGGCTGGCTGGAGTTCGATTACGTCCCCGGCGAGTGGGAAGTGCGTCAGCGCGGTGCCGACGTGGGCGGCAAGCTGGTCGTCATCGGCTCCAAGCTGGACGAAAAGGCCATTGCCGCACTGTTTGGCTGCTGAGCTGCAAGTTGTGTAAGGAGAAAAACCGATTATGGCAAACGAGATCCCGGTTTACCTGTTTGTGGGCTTCCTCGAAAGCGGCAAGACCAAGTTCATTCAGGAGACCTTTGAAGACCCCAATTTCGACTCCGGCGACAAGACCCTGCTGCTGGTCTGCGAAGAGGGCGAAGAAGAATATAACGAGAAGAAGTTCGCCTTCCCCGGCGTGACCCTGAAGGTCCTCGAGGATAAGGCGGAGCTGAACCCCCAGAATCTGGCCAGGCTCGAAAAAGAATCCGGTGCAGGCCGTGTGGTCATTGAGTACAACGGCATGTGGCTGCTGCAGGATCTGGCCAACAACCTGCCCGAAAACTGGATCGTCTACCAGTGTATTGCCACGGCCGACGGCACCACGGCCCTGACCTATGCCCGCGACAACTCCATGCGCTCTCTGCTGCTGGACAAGATCGCCCGCAGTGAGCTGATCGTGTTCAACCGCGCCGAGGCCGTGAACAACGATGCCGCCCGTCAGGAGCTGCACAAGCTGGTGCGTCAGGCTTCCCGCAAGTGCGATATCGCCTATGAGTCGCCGACGGCAGCGTGGCATACGATGACATCCCCGATCCGCTGCCCTTCGATCTGAACGCCCCGATCGTTGAGATCGGCGCGGACGATTTCGGTATCTGGTATATGGACTGCCAGGACGAGCCCCAGAAGTATACGGGCAAGACCGTCCGGTTCCTGGCGCAGGTCTGCCAGACCAACCGCGCGGGCAAAAACAGCTTTGTGCCCGGCCGTTTTGCAATGACCTGCTGTGTGCAGGATATCCAGTTCGTGGGCTTCCCCTGCAGCTATGATGGCTACAAGGCACTGGAGCAGCGCGCCTGGGTCACTGTGACCGCCAAGGTCAATTACAAGTTCCACAACATCTACCGCGGCAAAGGCCCGGTGCTGACCGCCATCTCGGTGGAGCCCGCCGAAAAGCCGCAGAACGATGTCGTAACATTCTCTTAAATCCTATCTTATACAGGGAGGACTTCACCATGAAAACTCTGTTCCGTGTTCTGGGTGCCGTTGCCGCTGTGGCTGTTACCGGTGCCGCCATCGTCGTGCTGGACAAAGTTCTGAACGACAAGGACCCGCTCCACGTCGAAAACGTGGAGTTCCCCGAGGAAGCTGAAAAGGACCCCGCCGAGGCCGAAAAGACTGCCGAAGCCTACGCCGAGGGCGAGGCCAAGGAGACCACTCCCGGTGACGCATGGCCCCCTGCCTTTGAAAAGGCTCCTGCCGAGCCCGAGACTGCTCCGGCAGCCCCGGTGGTGGAAGCTGCCCGCGCAGAGGAGCTGCCGAGGAAAAGCCTGCGGCAGAGGGAACGACCGTGAATCCTGTGGAGGCAGGCCCTGCCGTTGCCCCCAAGGATGAGAACGGCAAGTTCGATACCACCAAGATCGCGGAGGCCAGCGATTTCACCGGCATCGAAGAGGAATCCGGCTGCAAGAGCTGAGCAAAGCAATAAAAGGACGCTGTACCGCAGGGCACAGCGTCCTTTTTCTGTCTGGGTCATTTCCGCAGGGCTTTGGCGGCTTCGGTGCCTGCCACGGCACCCTCGTACACGGCCTTGGCGACCTGCAGCAGCCCGCCGGTGCAGTCTCCGGCGGCATACAGGCCGGGCAGGGAGGTCTGCATGTGGTCATCCACCACGATCCGGCTGCCGTTCACCTCGGCCCCCAGCTTGCGGGCCAGGGCAGTGCTGCCCGCCACGCCCAGCGCCACGAACACGCCGGAGACTTCCAGCGTCCCGCCGTCTTTCAGCTGCACGCCGGTGACCCGCTCTTCGCCGAGGATGGCTTCCACGGCTTCCGTCCGCACGGCTACCTCCGGCGGGAACTGTGCCGTCAGCGGGGCCCCGTTCGTGAGCAGGGTGACGCTGTGGGCCACGGGCAGCAGGGCCTGTACCTCATGCAGGGCGTACTCTCCGCTGCCCAGCACGGCCACATCCCTGCCGCGGTAGAAAAAGGCATCGCAGGTGGCGCAGTAGCTCACGCCGTGGCCCTCCAGCCCGGCAAGGCCCGGAATGCGGGGCGCTGCCCGGGGAAGCCCCCGTGGCCAGAATGACAGCATCGGCAGGGAAATCCCCGGCCAGCGTCTCCACGGTCAGCTTGTCGGTGTAGGTCAGGCCCACGGCCTCGGTGGTGACGAACTCCACCCCCACGGCTTGGCACCCTCGATGCCCCGGCGTTCCAGCTCGGCACCGGTGATGGGTTCGGCAAAGCCGTAGTAGTTCTGGATGAGCTCGGCCCGGTCCAGTGCGCCGGGGCCCTTGGTCAGAACGGTGGTCTGCACCCCGGCGCGCGCGGCATACAATGCCGCCGAGACACCTGCGGGGCCGGAACCGATGATCACAATGTTAGACATGGCAGTTTCTCCTTGTGGTAGGTTTGCTTTTGTCCAACCTCTCAGTCTCGCATCCGCTCGACAGCTCCCCTAGTAGGGGAGCCATTGGCATTGCGTAAAGCCTTGCCTCTTTGCCAAGGCTCTCCTACTAGGAGAGGTGGCATTGCGAAGCAATGACGGAGAGGTTGAGGACTGTTTGATCTTATGATAACTATTATACCTCAACTCCCCGCACTTTTCATCTCCGACGAACTGTGCTATACTGAAAACATCGCAAAAATCGACACCATGGAGGGGAAAAACCTATGTCCAAGCAGCGCCTGCTTTTTATCACCACCGGCGGCACCATTGCCAGCGTGCGCACCGCACAGGGGCTCAAGCCTGTTCTGACCAGCGAGGAGCTGCTGGCCCATCTGCCGGAATTGCAGCAGCTCTGCTGCCCGGAAACGCTCAATCTGTGCAGCATCGACAGCACCGACCTTGGCCCGGAGCACTGGCTGATGATGGCCAAGGCCGTGCAGGAAAATTATGCGCTTTACGATGGCTTCATCATCTGCCACGGCACTGATACGCTGGCCTACTCGGCGGCGGCGCTGTCCTACCTTGTCCAGAACGCGGACAAGCCCATCATCCTCACGGGTGCCCAGCAGCCCATTTCCAATGAGATCACCGATGCCAAGAAGAACCTGCGGGACAGCGTGATCTGTGCCCTTGACCCGGGCAGCCGGGGTGTGATGGTGGTGTTTGGCGGGCACGTCATTGCGGGCACCCGCGCCAAGAAGAACAAGACCATCAGCTACGATGCCTTTGCGTCGGTCAACTTCCCGGCGCTGGCGCTGGTGCAGGGCGACCGGCTGGTACGGTATGTGGCTTCGCCCTGGCCCACCGGCCCGGTGGAGTTTGGCCGGGCGCTGAACCCCAAAGTGTTCCTGCTCAAGCTGACCCCCGGCCTTGGGCCGGAGCTTATCCCGGCCATCTTTCAACAATATGACTGTGTCATTGTGGAAAGCTTTGGCGTGGGCGGCATTCCCCAGCGGCTCATGGATGCCTTTGCCGAGGAGCTGGGCGACTACGACCAGACCCACAAGATCCTGATCCTGACCACGCAGGTCACTTATGAGGGCAGCGATGTGGGCATTTACGAGGTGGGCAAGCGGGTCAAGAACCGCTTCCGCTTCCTGGAGGCCCACGATATGACCATTGAGGCCGTTGTCACCAAGGTCATGTGGCTGCTGGCCCAGAACTGCGAGAACTTTGACCAGCTCCAGCAGCGGTTCTACCGGCAGATCAATTTTGATACATTCTATCATTGAACAAACGGGAGATGCCCCACCGGCACCTCCCGTTTCTGTTATGCGAACACCAGCTGCACCAACAGCACATAACACACCGGAGCCCGGTACAGCTTGTATGGTTTTGGATTCTTTCATGTACACTAACCCCCTGGATTGGTAGTATAACAGATCTCCGGGATTTTGCAAGAAAAATCCCGGGGCCGGATGTTTCCGGTCAATTTGAAAACTTTTTGTCCGTCACTCGTGGACTTTTGGCGAATCAGGACAAAGTTTTGCCAAAAGACTTGCACTTTGATGCTTTACTGTGGTAAAATCGAAGTGTACTTTCATTTGGAAAGACAAGGGGGAAAAGTATATGACCAACATCTGCATCATCGCCACCATCATCATCTATCTGGTGGCAATGCTGTTGGTTGGGTTTGCATACAGCAAGTCCAACAACGACAGCACCGATTTCTACCTTGGCGGTCGCAAGATGGGCCCGCTGGTCACGGCATGAGTGCCGAAGCCAGCGATATGTCCAGCTGGCTGCTGATGGGAATGCCGGGCCTTGCCTACCTCACCGGCATCGCCTCGCCCGGCTGGACCGCCATCGGTCTGGCGCTGGGCACCTGGCTGAACTGGCTCATCGTGGCCCGGCGGCTGCGGCGGTATTCGGCCAATCTGGAAGCCATCACCGTGCCGCAGTTCCTGTCCCTGCGGTTCCACGACCAGCGCAATCTGCTCAACGCACTGGGCGCGGTAATTATCATCGTGTTCTTTGTGCCCTACACGGCTTCGGGCTTTGCCGCCTGCGGTAAGCTGTTCCACAGCCTGTTCGGTGTGGATTACATGGCGGCCATGGTGGTCTCGGCCTGCGTCATCGTGGGCTATACCATCACGGGCGGCTTCCGCGCTGTTACCACCACCGATCTCATCCAGTCCATCGTGATGAGTCTGGCCCTTGTGGCTGTGCTGGTATACGGCATTGGCGCGGCAGGCGGCTGGGATGCCGTTGTGGCCAACGCTCAGAGCCTGCCCGGCTACCTGACCATGATGGCCAGCCACAACGCCGCCGAGGGCACGGCCACCTCGTACAGCCTGCTGGACATCGTCTCCACCATGGCGTGGGGTCTGGGCTACTTCGGAATGCCCCACATCCTGCTCCGCTTCATGGCCATTGAGGATGAAAAGAAGCTGGTGCTCAGCCGCCGCATTGCCAGCGTGTGGGTCATCATTGCCATGACCGCCTCCATCATCATCGGCATGGTGGGCCTTGGCATGACCAAGGCAGGCGCGCTGGAGTACCTGAGCGGCTCCTCCAGCGAGACGGTCATCGTCCGCATTGCAAACCTCATTGCACAGCACGGCATTCTGGCAGCCGTTCTGGCGGGCCTGATCCTGGCGGGCATCCTTGCCGCCACCATGTCCACCGCCGACAGCCAGATGCTTGCTGCCGCGTCCAGCGTCTCCCAGAATATCCTGCAGGAGTTCGGCCACATGAAGCTGACCGAACGCCAGAGCCTGTTTGCTGCCCGCCTGACCATCATCTGCGTCAGTGTGGTGGGCGTGGTGCTGGCCCGTGACCCCAATTCCAGCGTGTTCGGCATCGTCAGCTTTGCATGGGCCGGTTTCGGCGGCGCATTCGGTGCGGTCATGCTCTGTGCGCTCTTCTGGAAGCGCTGCAACTGGCAGGGCGCGCTGGCCGGGATGCTCGCCGGCGGCCTGATGGTCTTTGTCTGGAAGTACCTCGTCAGCCCTCTGGGCGGCGTGTTCGGCATCTATGAGCTGCTGCCTGCCTTCCTGACCTCCCTGCTTGTCTGCGTGGTGGTCAGCCTGGTCACCCCCGCCCCCTCGAAGGAGATCGAAGCCGAGTTTGAGGCGGCGAAATAAGAAACAATAGCAAGGGCCATTGCACGGGAATCTGTGCAATGCCCTTGCTTTATATGCGGCGCACAACGCCGTTCTCAACAAAGAAAAGATTCGGCTAAGAAAAAATATTTTGTATACAAAAAAGAAAAAGATTGTTTGTACAGAATTACGAAAATGCTGCATAGATTAAAGAATACAACAAGAAATACTTTCAAATCGTAAAATTTTTGAGCAATTTCGTAAAAATGTACTAACATTTTGGAAAGAGATGCCGTATCATGGACTTATAAATGCGCATACAGCTTGCGGGCCGTGTGCCAAAATTGTCCGGAAATTTGAGGAAGGAGTATTTTCATGGGAAAATCAACAGTGGATGCGTCTGCAGGGTTTGGATTGCGTGATAAACTTGCATACGCAGCGGGTGACTTTGGCTGCAATATGAGTTTTGCACTCAAAGGCTACCTGACGATTTATTGGACGCAGTTTATGGGGATCGACAACTACCTGATGGCATCCCTTCTGCTGATCGTGCAGATCTGGGACGCAATCAACGATCCTATTATCGGAGCAATGGTAGATGCGGATACGCACAAATACCGCCGGAACAAGTTCCTTGCCTATATCTGGTTCGGTGCGATCGGACTGACCGTGGCCGGTGCACTTTGCTATCTGCCGTTCCCGCAGGCTCCCGGTATGGTCAAGAACATTCTGTTTGTGGCAGGCTATATGATCTGGGATGCTTTCTACACCGTTGCAAATGTGCCGTATGGCTCGATGCTGTCTCTGATCTCGGATGACCCGATCCAGCGTGCACAGCTGTCGACTTTCCGCTCCATTGGTTCTATGGGCGGTGGGCTTCTGACCGGTATGCTGATTCCGGTGATCATTTATGATAACCAGAACAACCTGCGCGGTGAGCAGATGTTTGTCATCGCTCTGATCATGGGTTTGATCGGTCTGGTCTGCTTCCGCTTTATGGTCACGAACACAAAGGTGCGTGTGGACACCACGATCACTCTGAAAGAGGATGCGCCGAAGTTCAACGTCATGAAGGCGTTCAACAACTTTATCCATAATCGCCCGGCTGTGGGCGCAACGCTGGCACCTATCGCAACGTTTATTGGTATGTATGGTGCCTCTACTGCAGGTCAGATCCTGTTCCAGGCTTATTTCAAGAATGCAAAGATCTCCGGCCTTGTGGGTATGATCTCCTACTTTGGCGTTTTCATCTTCAGTCCTTTTGTGAGCCGTATCGTCAAGCGCTTTGGCAAGAAGGAAGCCGTGACCTTTGGTTCAGTCGTCTGTGCGCTGGCGTACGTCCTGATGCTGGTTCTGCCATCACACCGGACGGCCGGGGCCTCAGCCTTTATGTCCTGTGTCAGGTCATTGCAATGCTGGGTGGCGGCATCGGAAGCTGCCTGAGCTGGTCTCTGATGGCAGATGCGATCGATTATAACGAGTGGAAATTTGGTGTGCGAGAAGAAGGCACTACCTATGCACTGCACTCCTTCTTCCGTAAGCTTGCACAGGGCATCGGACCTTCTCTGGGCCTTGTTCTGGCAACCAAACTGGGCTATGATGCATCTCTGAAGGCTGCACAGACGATCGAAGTGGCAACCCGGATGCGCTATCTGGTGCCGGTCATGTATCTGGGAAGCTATATCGTGATGATCATTGCGTACGGCGTGGTGTTCAATCTGGATAAAAAGACCCTGGCGCAGATGGAAAGCGATCTGAAAGAACGCCGTGCAAAGAACGAAAAGTAAAGGATCTTAAAATCAGAGGAATATAAGAACGGAAACCTTCTGATAAGATGATAGAAAGCCCTCCTTTCGCCTGAGTGCGACAGGAGGGCTTTCTTTTTCAGTTGATCAGAATCGCCATCATCTCAGCGCAGGGGATCACGAAGCCGAACCCGAAGAAGAACAGCAGGTCGAGCACAAACTTCCAGAGCCGGACAGTAGGGGAGCAGAAGTTCATGGAGCGGGTGACGGAGGCACCTATCTCACCCCAGTGTCGGTAGTAGCCGGTCTGCTCAAAGTTGTTCCAGAGCTCCAGCGAGAGAAATTCTATCCCGACGAACAATGGGAAAAACACCCAGGAGGGAAGCCAGCCGTCTGCCTGCAGGTTCCCATTGCTCAGGGTACGCCAGTGGACAGCCATCCGGCCCGGGCAGGCGAGGATGCCCCAGATGGCCAGTGCGGCACTGAGCCAAAACAAAACTGCCCGTACCGAGCGCCAGTCAATGGATTGTTGACGGCGCAGCAGAGTAAAGAAATCTTCCAGCGGGACTTCCGGTGCAATATCTGCTTCCTGCGGGTCGCGGCAGTGCATCAGGTCGGCAAGGGTCAGCCCCAGCGCGTCGGCCAGTGGTTCCAGCGTGTTGATGTCCGGCAGGCCGACCCCGCGTTCCCATCGGCTGACAGCCTTATCTGTTACATGCAGCTGCTGGGCCAGCTCTGCCTGTGTTAATCCTTGTGACTTGCGCATCCGGGCGAGAAATGCCCCGAACGTTTTCGCATCCATTGTGCTCACATCCTTTGGAAAAAGGATAGCATACCACGCACCAAAAGGCAATCGATGCTTCGTTTACAGACGCTGAAACGCAAAAACTCCCCACCCTGTGCTCGGTCAATGAGCACAGGTGGGGAGCTTCTTTATATGGAGTTCAGAAGAAAAATGCTGGGATCAGAGCTTACAGCTGGGGGCCGGCAGAGACCAGAGCCTTGCCGTGCTCGTTACCCTCGTACTTCTTGAAGTTCTTGATGAAGCGGCCAGCCAGATCCTTGGCCTTCTCCTCCCACTGGGAAGCGTCGGCGTAGGTATCGCGGGGATCCAGGATGCCGGTGTCAACACCGTTCAGGACGGTGGGAACCTCGAAGTCGAAGTAGGGGATCTTCTTGGTGGGCACGTTGTTGATATCGCCGTTCAGGATAGCATCGATGATACACGGGTGTCCTTGATGGAGATGCGCTTGCCGGTGCCGTTCCAGCCGGTGTTGACCAGGTAAGCCTTAGCGCCGCTCATCTTCATCTTCTTGACCAGCTCCTCAGCGTACTTGGTGGGGTGCAGCTCCAGGAAAGCCTGGCCGAAGCAAGCGGAGAAGGTGGGGGTGGGCTCGGTGATGCCGCGCTCGGTGCCTGCCAGCTTTGCGGTGAAGCCGGACAGGAAGTAGTACTGGGTCTGCTCGGGGCTCAGGATAGAGACGGGAGGCAGAACGCCGAATGCGTCAGCAGACAGGAAGATGACATTCTTTGCAGCAGGTGCAGAAGAGACGGGGCGGACGATGTTCTGGATGTGGTTGATGGGGTAGGACACACGGGTGTTCTCGGTGACAGACTTGTCAGCGAAGTCGATGTGGCCCTCAGCATCCAGAGTGACGTTCTCCAGCAGAGCGTTGCGCTTGATGGCGTTGTAGATATCGGGCTCGGAGTCCTTATCCAGGTTGATGACCTTTGCGTAGCAGCCGCCCTCGAAGTTGAACACGCCGTTGTCGTCCCAGCCGTGCTCGTCATCGCCGATCAGCAGGCGCTTGGGATCGGTGGACAGGGTGGTCTTGCCGGTGCCGGACAGACCGAAGAAGATGGCGGTGTTCTCGCCGTTCAGGTCGGTGTTGGCGGAGCAGTGCATGGAAGCAATGCCCTTCAGCGGCAGGAAGTAGTTCATCATGGAGAACATGCCCTTCTTCATCTCGCCGCCGTACCAGGTGTTGACGATGACCTGCTCCTTGCTGGTGATGTTGAACATAACAGCAGTCTCGGAGTTCAGGCCCAGCTCCTTGTAGTTCTCGACCTTGGCCTTGGAAGCGTTGTAAACAACGAAATCAGGCTCAAAGTTCTCCAGCTCCTCAGCGGTGGGCTTGATGAACATGTTGGTGACGAAGTGTGCCTGCCAGGCCACTTCCATGATGAAACGGACAGCCATGCGGGTGTCCTTGTTTGCGCCGCAGAAAGCATCCACAACGTACAGGCGCTTGTTGGACAGCTCCTTCTTTGCAATCTCCTTCACGGCAGCCCAGGCTTCCTCAGAAGCGGGGTGGTTGTCGTTCTTGTACTCGTCGCTGGTCCACCAAACGGTGTTCTTGGAGTTCTCGTCCATCACGATGAACTTGTCCTTGGGGGAACGGCCGGTGTAGATGCCGGTCATAACGTCCACAGCGCCCAGCTCGCTGACCTTGCCCACTTCGTAGCCTTCCAGGCTGGGCTTGGTCTCTTCCTCGAACAGCTGCTCGTAAGAGGGGTTATACACGACCTCGGTCGTGCCGGTAATGCCGTACTTGCTCAGATCTACCTTTGCCATGATACTTATACCTCTTCTTTCGTTCAGATCAATTCTGATCGCGCGACGCACATGCCCTTAGCCAATGGACAGCGCGGGCGATGAAGAAATACAGATGCGTATTCTCCTGTTTACCATTATACATAAAAACGTTCCAAAATCAACCAGAGGGAACAAAAGGTTCTTATAAATGTAACAAATTTCATTCAGAATCTTAGCTGTTTGAAGTGATTTCATAAGAAGGAAGGGGAACCGCGGCGAACAAAATAAAGAAAAGAGACCCAAAACACAACTTTGATAATATTTTGTCGATTCTGGATGCAACCGGGTATCCCAGAGCGGAAAAACCGGGGCGGGAGGCCCGCAGCACAAATTTCTGAAAAACTTGAAATTTCCTGTTGACAAAGTACGACTGCTATGCTAGAATAATCGAGTCGGGAGCGAAACCCCGATGCGAAAATGGACGTATGGCCCGTTGGTCAAGCGGTTAAGACAGAGGCCTCTCACGCCTTTAACATCGGTTCGATTCCGGTACGGGTCACCATTTTATAGTAGTAAAACGGCTGTATGCCGTTTTATATAGATGCCTCTTTAGCTCAGTCGGTTAGAGCACCTGACTGTTAATCAGGGTGTCGCCTGTTCGAGTCAGGCAAGAGGCGCCAGTAAAGCGATGGAAATGTTCCATCGCTTTTTTCTTTTTGTTGACAGAAAATTGCACAGGGGATATACTGGAGAGTAAGAAATATCACGATAGCGGCATCCTTGTGGTCAGCGTCCTCACCCTCTCAGGCGCTTGAGCGCCAGCTCTCCCAAAGGGAGAGCTTCTGACGAAACGGTGAAGCTGCCCAAGGCTCCCCCTTTGGGGGAGCTGGCATTGCGAAGCAATGACTGAGAGGGTGAGCTGCCTGAAAAGGAGAAATCACAATGAAACAGATCATTCTGACCGGCGACCGTCCCACGGGCCGCCTGCATGTTGGCCACTACGTTGGCTCTTTGAAGGAGCGCGTGCGCCTGCAGAACACCGGCAAGTTCGACGAGATCTATATTATGATCGCTGACGCGCAGGCCCTGACGGACAACGCCGATAACCCGGAGAAGGTCCGCCAGAACATCCTGCAGGTGGCACTGGATTATCTGGCCTGCGGTCTGGACCCCAACAAGGTCCACATCTTTATCCAGTCCATGGTGCCTCAGCTGACAGAGCTGAGCTTCTATTATATGAATCTGGTCACGGTGAGCCGCCTGCAGCGCAACCCCACCGTGAAGAGCGAGATCCAGATGCGGAACTTCGAAACCAGCATCCCGGTGGGCTTCTTCACCTACCCCATCAGCCAGGCAGCGGATATCACGGCATTCGGTGCCACCACTGTGCCGGCCGGTGAGGATCAGATGCCCATGCTGGAGCAGTGCCGCGAGATCGTGCACAAGTTCAACGCCGTCTACGGCGAGACCCTGACCATGCCTGAGATCATGCTGCCCCAGAATGCCGCCTGCCTGCGCCTGCCCGGCATCGATGGCAAGGCCAAGATGAGCAAGAGCCTGGGCAACTGCATCTACCTGTCGGATGAGCCCGAGGACATCAAGAAGAAGATCATGTCCATGTACACCGACCCCAACCACCTGCGGGTGCAGGACCCCGGCAAGGTGGAGGGCAACCCCGTGTTCATCTATCTGGACGCTTTCAGCCGCCCCGAGCACTTCGCCGAGTTCCTGCCGGAGTACCAGAACCTCGATGAGCTCAAGGCCCACTATCAGCGCGGCGGTCTGGGCGACGTGAAGATCAAGAAGTTCCTCAACGCCGTCATGCAGGCCGAGCTGGAGCCCATCCGCAACCGCCGCAAGGAGTGGGAGCAGCGCTTGCCCGAGGTCGTGGAGATCCTGAAGGAAGGCAGTGCCGTGGCCGAAAAGACCGCCGCCGCCACCCTGGCCAATGTCCGCAAGGCCATGCGAATTGACTACTTTGCGGATAATAACCTGCTGAAATAATCGTTTGTAAAATGTAAGCCGCTCGTTTCCGGTGCCAATGCCGGAAAAGAGCGGCTTTTTTGGTAAGCGCAATTGCTGGTTGACAGATTTCCAGCTGCAAATGGTGATTGTTGCCCTCCGTGCCTGAGTAGAGCGGAAAAAGATTAACAAATCATCTATTGCATCTCCTGCGGAAGTTGATATACTCAAGGAAGAACCATAAAAAGGAGGGCTGTGATATGAAACAAAAGGGAATCTGGCTTCGGAACGGATGGAGGCTGCACCATCTGAATGCGGCAGAACTGGCGCTGGCGCTGCTGGTGCGGGAAAAGCCACTGACAGCGCAGCAGCTCTCTGCGGCGTTGACAGAAAAGGGAACCCGGCTGGATCGTAAACAGTTGGGAAAAATTCTGGCAAAGCTGGAACGTGCAGGCGCAGTTGAAACGGCGGCAGGGAAATACATCTGCCAGAATGAAACGATTCTCCACTATCCGACGACGTACAGTGAAAGTCAGCTGCTGGATATTATCGGCATGACCCAGAACACCGTAAATGGTCAGGCGGTATTCAGTGGAGTGCCGCCTATGAGCATCAGCTCCCGTGGCAGCAGCGGGGTTTGAAACAGGATATTATAAAACAAGCGCCGCGCTCCCAGTTTGGGAACGCGGCGCTGTACTTATTTATTGAACAAATCGCTGTGGGTTCCGGTGCGGGCCAAAGTCAAAACGAGCACATTGTCTTCGATGCGGTAGATGAGCAGCCAGTCTGGCTGGATGTGGCATTCGCGATGGCCGATCCAATCGCCGGTCAAAGCGTGGTCTCTGTTTTTCTCTGGGAGCGGTTCCCCACGTGATAAGGTGCGGATGATATTATCCAGAAGATCAACGTCGAGATGCCGTTTTTGAGCAAGTTTGTAGTCCTTCTTGAATTGGTTCGTCCAGACGATATCGCGGTTCATCGCTTCAACTCCCGAAGAGCCTCTTCTACATCAGAATAGTGCTTTACATTCGGGTCCTTTGCGATCCTTTCTGCCTCCAGCATAGCGGCCATGGTCTCCTTGTTGGGTTGATCCATTTTGATTTCAAAAGGGATGCCGCCATCCCGTAGGGACTGCCGGACGAAGATATTGAACGCCGTCGAAAGGTTCATGCCGAGTTCCGAAAACAAGGCATCAGCTGAGATTTCAAGTCGGAGTCCATCCGAATGCTGATATTTGTGGTTGCCATAAAAATCATCTCCTTCCAACTGTATTATATCGCATTGCACATAGATTACAATACATTGCACGAAAAATTAACATCTATGAGGATAAAACAAGCGCCGCGCTCCCAGTTTGGGAACGCGCGCTTACTGTTTATTTCAGGCGAAATCAGTTGTTATATGCGCGGGTCTTGATCTCCTCGGTGACCTTTGCATGAATTCATCCACTTCCATCGTGGTGGTCTCGCCCTTGCGGTCACGGACAGAGAGGTTGCCGGCCTCGGCTTCCTTTGCACCCAGAACCAGCATGTAGGGCACGCGGTCCACCTGCTGTGCGGCACGGATCTTGTAGCCGATCTTCTGGTTGTCGTCGTCCAGAGCCACGCGGACACCGGCCTCCACCAGCTTCTCGGTGATGCTCTCCGCATACTCGAGGGTCTTTTCGGAAACGGGCAGGACCTTGACCTGAACCGGTGCCAGCCAGGTGGGGAACTTGCCCTTGGTCTCCTCGATCAGGTAGGCCATGAAGCGGTCCAGGGAGCCCAGGATGGCGCGGTGCAGGACAACGGGGGTCTTTTCGGAGCCGTCCTTGTCCACATAGGTCAGGTGGAACTTTGCGGGCAGGCAGAAGTCCAGCTGGCAGGTGGACAGGGTGTACTCAGCACCCACGGCAGGCTTGACGTTCACGTCCAGCTTGGGGCCGTAGAAGGCGGCCTCGCCGATCTCCTCGGTGAAGTGGATGCCCAGCTCGGTCAGCACCTCGCGCAGAGCGTTTTCGGCGTGGTTCCACATGGCATCGTCGTCGTGGTACTTCTTCTTGTCGGCGGGGTCACGCAGGGACAGAACGCAGCGGTAATCGGTGATCTTGAAGTCCTTGTAGGTCTCGAAGATCAGGTTGCAGACATCGGCAACCTCGCTCTTGATCTGCTCCGGGGTGCAGAACAGGTGGGCATCGTTCTGGCAGAAGTGGCGGCCGCGCTCAATGCCCTTCAGGGTGCCGGAGGATTCGTAGCGGAAATCGTGTGCGATCTCACCGATGCGCATGGGCAGGTCACGGTAAGAGTGGGGACGATTTGCGTAGATCATCATGTGGTGGGGGCAGTTCATCGGGCGCAGGACATAGCTCTCGCCCTCCATCTCCATGGCGGGGAACATGTTCTCGCGGTAGTGATCCCAGTGGCCGGAGGTCTTGTACAGGTTCACGGTACCGATGCAGGGGGTCATCACGTGCAGGTAGCCGCGTGCACGCTCCTTCTCCTTGATATAGTTCTCCAGCTCCTGCCAGACGGTGTAGCCAGCGGGCAGGAACATGGGCAGGCCGCGGCCCACCAGGTCGTCGGTCATAAACAGGCCCATCTCCTTGCCGATCTTGCGGTGATCGCGCTCACGGGCCTCCTGCTGCTCCTTCTCCCAGGCTTCCAGCTCTTCCTGGTTGTGGAATGCCACACCGTTGATACGGGTCAGCATCTTGTTTTCCTTGTCGTTCTTCCAGTATGCGCCGGACTGCTGGGTGATCTTGAAGGCCTTCAGCGCCTTGGTGTAGGTCAGGTGGGGTCCGATGCACATATCCACGTACTCGCCCTGCTGGAAGAAGCTGAACTCGGTCTCCTCGGCCAGATCCGCCATGTGCTCGATCTTGTAGTTCTCCTTGCGCTCTTCCATCAGCTTCACGGCCTCGGCGCGGGGCAGGATGAAGGGCTTGATGGGCAAATTCTCCTTGACGATCTTGCGCATCTCTTTCTCGATGTTTGCCAGATCCTCGTCGCTGAGCTTCTGGTCGCCCAGATCGACGTCGTAGTAGAAGCCGTTCTGGTAGCGGGCCGAAGGCGAAATCAGCCTGCGGATACAGGCGCTTGATGGCCTGCGCCATGATGTGGCTGCGGTGTGGCGGATAACGTGCAGTTCCTGATCCTGCGGGCACTCGTCCACATGGCCGTCCTTATAGATGATCTTCATAATGTTTGCTCCTTTGACAGATAAAGTAAAACAAAAAAGCGCTTCATCCCGCACACTTACTCACGGGATGAAGCGCCTGAAAAAATCAGAAACGTTCCACGGTTCCACCCGAATTGCACGCCTCTGCGTGCCACTCGCTGTGCTGTAACGGGCGCACCCGGCAGAGGTTCTCCTCTGCGCTCTGCGGTGGTAGAGCTCCGGCACATGACAGGCTGCTTGCAGCACTTGCGGGGCAGCCCCTCTCTGCATCATGGAGACGGGAACTCAGTTTGTCCGCATCATCGCTTTTACAGGATGAACTACGCTGATTGTAGCACGTCCGCGGAAAAAATCAAGAGACGCAGCCATGAAATTCTTCATTTTTCTTCCTTCGGCTGCAGGAATTCCGAAAAAAGCTTGCTGGTGCGGAACCCCTGACTGGAATACAGGCTGTGATAGCCGGAGAACATATAGCTCAGGCCGCAGGCCAGCGCCATCAGCTCAAACCCGGCCCCGCTGAACAGCTCAGCCGCCAGTACAATGGAAGCCACCAGCGTATTGGTCGCCCCGCAGAACACGCACACCAGACCCACTGCAGCAGAAAAGCCCGCCGGGAGCCCCAGCAGCGGCCCCACCACGCAGCCAAACGTTGCGCCGATGTAAAAACTCGGCACCACTTCGCCGCCCTTGAAGCCCACGCTCAGGGTCAGCACCGTAAGCACCATTTTGCACACAAAGTCCCACGGCAGAGCCTGCTCCAGCTCAACGGCATCCATAATGACATCCATGCCGGCACCGTTATAGCGGCCCACCCCCATCAGGTAGGACAGCGCCACCACAGCCGCACCGCCTGCAGCAGCCCGCACCCACGGATTCGGCAGCAGTTTGGGGATCTCATGCTCAAAAAAGTGCAGCATCTGGCAGAAAATCACCGCCACCACCGCGCAGCACATGGCCAGCACGGCGGTGCGCACCACCGTCCGGGCATCCAGCGGCGGCGCTTCCATCACAAACCGTGTGGGCGCAATGCCGGCCTTCAGCGAGATGCTGTATGCAATGAGCGCCGCCAGAAAGCCCGGCACGAAGGCCACGGTCAGCATCAGACCCACATCCACCACCATCATCGCAAACAGGGTCGCGGTCAGCGGTGTACCGAACAGCGCCGAAAAAAATGCCGCCATGCCGCACACGGTAGCCGTGCGGCAGTCATGATTGTTGAAGTGCAGCACCGGCCAATATTCCAGCCGATGCTGCCGCCCATCTGCAGCGCTGCGCCCTCGCGGCCGGCCGAGCCGCCGCACAGATGGGTGAGCACAGTGCCCAGAAAGATGGCCGGGACCAGCCACGGCGTCACCGAGCTGCGTCCTGCACGGCCCGCAGCACATCGTTAGTGCCCTTGCCGACACAGCCCGTCGCCTTATACAGAGCCGTGATGGCGATGCCCGCCGCAGGCAGAAGCCATAGCAGCCAGACATGCTCCGTGCGCTGCTCGGTCACCCATTCCACTGCCAGATGGAACAGCGTTCCGATGCCGCCGCACAGCACGCCGGTGCACACAGCCAGAAGCGTCCAGCGGAACAGCGCCAGAAGCGAGACCCGGATCGCTTCCTTATAATGCAGGAACCATTCCTTTATTTTCCACATGTTTCTTCCCCGCACCTCTCTTATTTTCGATCTGATTTTGTCTATATGCGCCAAAACATAACATGTTTTTCTATCAATGTCAACCAAAGAACGGCAAAGGATATTATACAATTTTTACATACCCGGTAAAACAAATGCCAAAAGCCCGCTTCTTTGTGCGCAGAAGCGGGGCTTTTGATTTGGTTGCCATTAGAGATTTTGGAGTTTTACTCCACATCCTGCAGGGCGGCAAAGTCCTCTTCGCCGGTGCGGATCTTGACCACGCGGGTCACGTTGTACACAAAGATCTTGCCGTCGCCGATGTGGCCGGTGTACAGAGCCTTCTTGGCAGCCTCCACCACAGCGTCCACGCTGATCTTGGAGACGATCACCTCCACCTTGATCTTGGGCAGCAGGGTGGTATCCACAGGCACGCCGCGTACTTTTCGGAAGTGCCCTTCTGGATGCCGCAGCCCATCACTTGCGTGACGGTCATGCCGGTAACGCCCAGATCGTTGAGGGCAGTCTTGAGCTGATCGAACTTGGAAAGCTTTGCAATGATGGACACCTTGTGCATACCGGTGTCGTACACGCCATCGTGGATCACGGGCGAAGGCTCGCGCACCACAGGAACGGCAGCGCTGATCTGCTTGTCGGTGGCCTTGGTCACATCGTCCTCGCCGAGGTCGGTGTTCTCGTTGGGCACCATGCAGCAGAGTTTGCATCGGAGATGGAGAAGCCGGCGTAGGCAGATGCCAGACCATGCTCGTGGATGTCCAGACCGTCGATCTCCACCTCTGCGGGAACGCGCAGGCCGATGAACTTATCGATGAGCTTGAAGATAATGAACATCACAACGACAACGTAGATGTCAACGGTAACGAGGCCCAGCAGCTGGGTGCCCAGCTGTGCCAGACCGCCGCCGTAGAAGAGACCTGCGTGCTCAGTGTTGGCACCGGTGGAGAACAGGCCCACCGCAATGGTGCCCCACACGCCGTTTGCAAAGTGGACGGAAACTGCACCAACAGGGTCATCCACCTTGGCGATGTTATCGAAAAACTCAACGCTCAGAACAACGAGCAAGCCGGCCACAAAGCCGATGAAGAATGCGCCGAAGGGAGAAACGGTATCGCAGCCTGCAGTGATCGCCACCAGACCGGCCAGAGAACCGTTCAGGGTCATGGAGACATCGGGCTTGCCGTAGCGCAGCCATGTAAAAATCATGGTCACACAGGTGGCAACGGCCGCAGCAAGGTTGGTATTGAAGCAGACCAGACCGGTCATGGTCATGGCCTCGTCGGTGGCAAGGCTCAGAGAAGAACCGCCGTTGAAGCCGAACCAGCAGAACCACAGGATGAACACGCCAGAGCACCGGCGGTCAGGTTGTGGCCGGGAATGGCGTGAGGCTTGCCGTTCTTGTCGTACTTGCCGATGCGGGGGCCCAGCATCCATGCGCCCAGCAGAGCGATGACACCGCCACATTGTGGACTGCTGCAGAGCCTGCAAAGTCATGGAAGCCCATGCTCTGCAGCCAGCCGCCGCCCCACATCCAGTGGCCGCAGATGGGGTAGACCACCAGCGAGATCGCAGCAGAATAAACGCAGTAAGCCTTGAAGTTGGTGCGCTCGGCCATGGAGCCGGAAACGATGGTGGCAGCCGTTGCGCAGAACACGGTCTGGAACACGATGTAGACCCACAGCGGGATATCCAGACCCAGATGGCTGTAATCGCCTGAATGAACGGTCGAAGCCGCCGATCAGTGCGCCGGTGCCGCCGAACATCAGGCCAAAGCCGATGATCCAGTAGCACGGGGTGCCGATGCAGAAGTCCATCATATTCTTCATCAGAATATTACCGGTGTTCTTGGCACGGGTGAAACCGGCTTCGCACAAGGCGAAGCCCGCCTGCATGAAGTAGACAAGGAACGCTGCAACCAGCGTCCAACAGGTGTTGACGGAGCTGAACATAACTTTTCATACCTCCCACGAATGTGATGCCGCAAGGCACCAGAACCTTTTGGCGTGTGCGGTGTTCCCCGTGCCGACTCGCACGCAGGAACGCTTCATTTGCACTCAGGAGACCCTCTATCTTCCCCCGACGCGCAATATCCCCGAAAACACAAAAGCGCTGGCGGAATCTCTTCCGTCAGCGCCTTTGCTTTCGATGGCAAGAGTATAGTCCCTTTGTGCAAAAGTGTCAAGCTCATGTCAAGGTTTTACGTTTTTCACAACGCAAAGAAGTTATCACGGCAAAAGTTTGGCAAAACTCTGTTTTCAGCTGCGCACTAGTCATTCTTTTCCGCTTCTGTGTCGTTTTCCGCTTTTTTGCGGCCGGAGCGGTGTCCGCCCTGCATTTCCCAGTGCAGCATCAAGCTCATCATGGCGCGCAGCGCAAAGGTGGCAGCCAGCGGCACCACCGACTCCAGATTCTGCAAAAGGAAGGTCTTTGCGATCTCCGCCGACATCAGGAATTCCAGCGCCGTGGTCAGGCCGCTGCTCATCTCGTGGTGGAAATCATGGTGGTCATGGAAGAAGGTCGCCCGCACATAGTGGTAGGTGGCCTTGATAAGACTGGTGACGATGATGAACAGACCGATCACTTCGGCAAGGCCCGCGATCATAGGCACTGCGGTCTCCAGAAAGCCTTCCAGTCCATGGGTAACGCCTGCGTTCAGATGATAAAGCCAGCCCATAGCAGCATCCTCTTACAGCAGGGTCTTGACGTATGCTGCCAGCTCCTCGTCCTTGCAGGAGGCGAAGAACAGCTCGCTGAACTTTGCACCGGCCACAGCGCCCTTCAGCAGATCCTGATCGATGCTCTTCAGGCACTCGATCAGCGGCTTGAAGGTAGCGGCACGCACGCCGTCCAGGATCTTCTTGTTGCGCTGCTCAGGCTCCACGCGCTCCTTGGGGTAGCCCTGACCGTGGCCGAAGCCGAACAGTTTCTCGAAGCAGTACTCAAGGTTCAGCTCACCGCCCCAGCCGAAGCCCTTGGCAAACGGCATGGCAACGGCGTTGCCGTCGTTCACGTGGCAAAGGTGTAGGCATCCACAGGGTCCTCCACATGGCCGCAGATCACGCCGGGGAAGCTGTTCAGTGCCAGCATGGCACCCTCGCCGGTGCCGCAGCCGGTGATGACATAATCGCTGCGCCGCTGTTCAGCAGGATGGCAGCCAGAATGCCACACTGCACATAGGTCAGCTGGGCAGCATCGTCGGCAGCGTACATGCCGTAGTTGACCACCTCGTGGCCCATGGGTTCCACTACCTTTTTCAGGGCAGCTCAATGATGCCGTTCTTGGCGGCCTGACTGTTCTCGTTGATGAGTGCAATCTTCATAGTAGTTTCTTCTCCTTTTATGATCTTCTCCTGCAGGTGCAGGTGTTATACAAAGTCCTCGCGCATGGGGGTAAAGAAGTCCAGCATCACGCCGCCTTCCAGACACACACAGCCGTGCATCACGCCGTCCTGCTTGAGCAGGGTGTCGCCGGGGCCCACCTCGCGGGTCTCGTCGCCGATGGTAAAGCGGTAGCGGCCGGAGACGATGTAGGTGACCTGCGTGTGCGGGTGGCAGTGCATGGCACCCACACCGCCGGTCTCAAAGGTATTTTCCACGCACATGGCATCCTTGCTGTAGGCCAGAATGCGGCGCTTTACGCCCTTGCCGCACACCTCCGGCTCGATCTCGGCATGGGGCACCCATACTGCGTCTTTATGCTGTTTTTCCATTATAACACAACATCCTTTCCCATACAAACACAAAAAGCGGCAGCCAGCAGGCAAAGCCTGCCCGGCTGCCGCCGTGCTCAGTCCTTTGGGATATCCTCAGCCATTACTGGGGCTGCTTGCCGATGTAAGCCAGAATGCCGCCATCGACGTACAGGATCAGCCATTGACAAAGTCAGAAGCCTCGGAAGCCAGGAAGACAGCGGGTCCGCCCAGATCCTCTGCCTCACCCCAGCGGCCTGCGGGGGTCTTGGCAACGATGAACTGGTCGAAGGGATGACGGCTGCGTCGGGCTGGATCTCGCGCAGAGGTGCGGTCTGCGGGGTAGCGATGTAGCCGGGTCCGATGCCGTTGCACTGGATGTTGTACTCGCCGTACTCGGAGGCGATGTTCTTGGTCAGCATCTTCAGGCCGCCCTTGGCTGCAGCGTAGGCGGAGACGGTCTCACGGCCCAGCTCACTCATCATGGAGCAGATGTTGATGATCTTGCCGCCGCCCTGTGCGATCATATCGGGGATGATGGCCTTTGCCACGATGAAGGGAGCGTTCAGGTCAACATCGATGACCTGACGGAACTGAGCAGCGGTCATCTCGGTCATGGGGATGCGCTTGCTGTATG
>ENA-OQMZ01000320-OQMZ01000320.1-human-gut-metagenome-genome-assembly--contig:-NODE-320-length-21061-cov-2.404748_pt1 | contig 21061 bp, 18 predicted proteins | sample MGYA00242621_ERZ504862 | MGnify/ENA primary metagenome ERZ504862 (study PRJEB26092, sample SAMD00036393) | human gut metagenome | host: Homo sapiens | study: EMG produced TPA metagenomics assembly of...
AAGCACAACTTCAAAATCATTATTGCCGATCGGAAGAATAAGCCTTCTTCCCTTGTTTTTTACTTCATCACAATTATATCCGATTTTTTCAAGAAGTTCAATTGTGGTTCTTTTCAAGTCTGCCCTTTGTCAGAGCAATTCTTAATGGTTTCATATTTAATCCTTTCCGACAGCTTGATTATATACTTTCAACTTTTGCAATCCCTCTTGATTTTGCAAAACTGTTCTGTTTCTTCAAGAGTTTCAAGTACGCTGAACTGTGCATTTATTCCCTTTTCGTTAAGCTCGTCAACATATCTGAGAGCCTTCATTTCATGTCCGTTTTCTGCAAAAACGAGAACATCGGGATTATCTGAATAATTTACATCATCATCGGAGAGATGTTTCATTGTAATTGCGTCTGTATCAATCGCAAAGCCTGCCGCACCCATAGGAGCGTCAAATTCGCTGAGAAGATCGTCATATCTTCCTCCCGAAATAACAGCGTCACCGATTCCGTTAATATACCCTGAAAATACGATTCCCGTATAGTAATCGTTTCTCTGAACAAGTCCGAGGTCGATGATAAGCTTGTTGCCGAGTTCAAGCACGGAAAGTTCTTTATAGATTGTGTGGAGATAATCAAGAGCGTTTTCGGCACCTGTACCTTTGCAGATGTCATATGCCTCATCAAACACTTCTTCACCGCCGAAAAGTGACGGGAGCGAACGGATTGCGGAAACAGTCTTACAAGGCTTGAGTTTGTCAAGAAGATTGTTAAGCGCCGAGTAGTTTTTACTTTCGATTGATACTCTGATTTTTTCTTTGTAATCGTTATCAATATCAAGTTCTTTTGACAGAGCATTGAATACTTCGGCGTGTCCGAGTTCAATTCTGAAATCATCGGCAACGGCTGAAATGCTTTTTATTGCCGAGGTGAGAATTTCAAGGTCGGCTCTTTTTCCTTTTGCCCCGAGAAGTTCAACACCCATCTGAAGAAATTCGTTTCTTCTTCCTGCAAGTGACGGATTGTTGCGATATACTGCCTGCTTGTAGTAAAGTCGAACAGGAAGTGTATTGTTTTTAAGTCTTGTAGAAACCATTCTTGCAATCGGCAGAGTGGAGTCAGGACGGGCAACAAGAAGCCTGCCTTTGTTATCGGTTGTCTTGAACATTGATTCCTGCGAGATTCCGCTTGACGGAATTGAGAACACATCATAGAATTCAAGAGCAGGAGTTATTACCCGTTTAAATCCGCCTTTGACAAATACCTTTTCAATGCTTGTGCAGATATAATCCATAGCGGAACATTCGGCGAACAAAAAGTCCTTTGTTCCCTCGGGAGTCATTTTTAAATTCTTTTTCATAATTACCTCTCAACGCTTTAGTGTGTTAATACGGTAATATACTAACACACTAAACTTGATTTGTCAACACTATTAAGATGAAACGAAAATTTTACGATTATTCATTTGTATTATCTGAGGATTCGTCTTCATCATTTGTTTTGTTACGGTTGATGAATTTCATAAATTTTTCTCTTTGCTGCATTTCTTTTTCTTCACGAAGTTTTTTCTGCTCTGCGGCAATTTTGGTATAGTTAAGCACCTCAAAGTCAAGAGCCTCCTGAGCTATTCTTCCCTTTGAGTCAATTTTGTTTTTAACTCTCTTGCCAACAAGAGCATAGATTACGGCATAGATTGGAGTTCCGAGAATAAGACCGAGCACACCGAACATTCCTCCGCCGACAATTACGCTGAACAATACCCAGAAGCTTGAAAGACCAACCTGACTGCCGATAATCTTCGGCTTGAAAAGATTGCCGTCAAGCTGCTGAATTATAACTATAATGATTATGAAAATAATCATGTAAATAGGATCAATAAGCAAGAGGATAAAAGCACTCGGAATTGCACCGATGAACGGTCCAAAGAACGGAATAATATTCGTTACACCGATAAGAACCGCAATAAGCGGTGCGTACGGTAATTGACAAATTGACATTGTAATGAATGTGAGAACACCGAGAAAAGCCGCATCAATGATATCGCCAACGAGAAAACGACCGCATTTTGTATCTGTAATATCGACAATTTCATAAATCTTAGGAAGGTACTTTATCGGAATAAAAGCAACAGCAAGCTTTTTTATCTGACGGCAAAGTGTTTCCTTTGCGGCAAGGAAGTAAACTGAAATAACGATTCCGAGCAGGAAGTTATACACACCGTTACACGTAGACATAATTGCGCTGAATACGGCATTTGTAGAGTTGCCGAGAAAACTTGTGATATTGCCTGCCGAAATAAAGTTTGTAATATACTTGAAGAAGTTGTTTATTACTTCACTTGCGTCAATTTCCATACTGAATGTATGGTTAATCCAATGCACCACTGTTTTTGTCATGTCAGAAAGTACGCCTGCATACTGCGGCAGGCTGTTAATAAGACTGAACAGGCTGGCTGCAATCTGCGGAACTACAATTGAGATTATAACAACAAAAATTGCTACTACAATTGCATAGGTTATAATAAGTGCAAGGGGTTTTCTGAAGTTAGCAAGGAATTTTCGCTTTCGCCCCATTCTGCCGAAAACTTTGGAGTAGAAAAATTTGTAAGGATAGTTAAGGATGTAAGCAAAAAGGAACCCGATTGCAAACGGAGTGATTATGCCTGTTATCCAACCGATTGCCGACCACACAACATTCATATTATCTTTTACAAGTAAAAGAAATACTGTAAATGAAATGCAAATCAGCAAAGTTTTTAGCGAAAGCAGTTTTTTCATTTAGACAACTCCTTAAAATAATGACATCTGTGAGCTTTCAGGCAAATCCTTGAGAACTCCGACATCTTTCAGTGTTTCAATAACAGCCTTAGTAACCTTTGTTTTATCTGCATATCTTCAATTGAAAGATATTCTGTGTGCTTGCCCGTTTCTGCGAGTGAATCTGCGGCGGCACCGCCTACACCGGGTAAGGATGAAAACGGAAGTCTGATTTTTCCGTCCTCTACCTTGAACATTTTAGCCTCGGATTTGTAGATGTCCACAGGAAGAAATTCAATTTTTCTTGCCATCATTTCGTTGACAATCTGCAAGGTCTGGAACTCTGCTTCATCCTTTGCTGTGGCTTCGTGAACACTCTGTTTTTGTTTTATGTTGTTCATCTTGTCACGGACAGCCTGATGTCCCTGCATGGCAATTGCACCGTCAAGATTTTCACTTCGTACGGTAAAGTATGCCGCATAATATTCAACGGGCTTGTGAACCTTGTACCAACCGAGTCTGAGCGTTGCAATCATATAGGCTGCGGCATGGGCTTTCGGGAACATATACTTAATTTTCATACATGAATCAATATACCATTCGGGAACATTGTGTTCACGCATAGCTTGAAGTGTTCTTCCGTAAGAAGTTTTGTTGCGTTACCTTTACGGACAATCTCCATTATTTTGAATGCCATGCCCGGTTCAAGACCTTTGTGCATAAGATAAGTCATAATCGAGTCACGAGTACCGATTACTTCCGAAATTGTACAGGTTCCGTTATGAATAAGTTCCTGAGCGTTTCCGAGCCATACATCGGTACCATGCGAAAGACCTGCAATCTGCAAAAGGTCGGTAAAGGTTTTGGGCTGTGCCTCAACAAGCATTCCTCTTACGAAAGCCGTACCGCATTCAGGAAGGCTGAATGTACCGGTTTTTGAGTCGATATCCTCCTCAGTAACTCCGAGTGCTTTCGGAGAAGTAAACAGCGACATAACCTCGGGATCGCTCATTGAAACTTTCATTACGGGGATACCTGTGTAGAGTTCAAGATAATGATAGATTGTCGGAACATCGTGTCCGAGCTCATCAAGTTTTGTGATTGTATCATGAATTGAATGGAAGTCGAAGTGCGTTGTAATGTTATCTGAGTTCACATCATTTGCAGGATGCTGAACAGGGCAGAAATCGTAAACATCGTTTGTTCTCGGCACAACAACCATACCGCCGGGGTGCTGACCTGTGGTTCTCTTAACACCCGTACAACCGATTGCAAGACGCTTTTCCTCAGCCTTGTGCATTACAAGACCTCGCTCCTGTGCAAACTTCTTAACGAAGCCGAGTGCTGTTTTTTCGGCTACGGTAGAAATTGTTCCCGCTTTGAACACATTATTCTTACCGAAGAGCTCTTCCGTGTAACGGTGAGATTTTGACTGATACTCACCGCTGAAGTTAAGGTCGATATCAGGCACTTTGTCGCCCTTAAAGCCAAGAAATGTTTCAAACGGAATTTCGTGACCGTCCTGATCCATAAGAGTACCGCATTCGGGACAGTTTTTTGGCGGCATATCAAAGCCTGAGCCATAACTGCCGTCTGTGATGAACTCGCTGTGTTTGCAGTTTGGACATACATAGTGCGGACAAAGCGGATTAACCTCCGAAATACCGGACATAGTAGCTACGAAAGACGAACCTACCGATCCTCGTGAACCGACAAGATATCCGTGTGCCTCACTGTCTGCAACAAGCTTTTGAGCAGTCATATAAAGCACCGAGAATCCGTAGGTTGTGATTGAATTAAGTTCCTTGTCAAGTCTTGCCTTTACGATTTCAGGCAATGGATCACCGTATTTCTCTTTTGCTCTTTTCCATGTAATGTCAATAAGCTGTTCCTGTGCGCCCTCAATGTTAGGCGGGAATGTACCCTTTGGAATAGGTCTGATATATTCGCACATATCGGCGATTTTATTGGGATTTTCTACTACATACTCATAGGCTTTATCCTTGCCGAGCCATTCAAATTCCTTGAGCATTTCAGCGGTCGTTCTGAAATAAAGCGGAGCTTGCTGTTCGGCATCTTTAAAGCCCTGACCAGCCATAAGAATTTTTCTGAATTCAGAATCTGTCGGATCCATAAAGTGGACATCACAGGTTGCGCATACAGGCTTGCCGAGTTCTTTTGCAAGCTTAATTATTGTACGGTCAATTTCATGAAGTTCGTCAACAGAATTAAATCTGCCGTCACGAATCATAAAGCTGTTATTGCCTGCAGGCTGAATTTCAAGATAATCATAGAATGACGCAATCTGTTTGAGTTCGCCCCACGGCTTGCCATCAAGAATTGCCATATAAAGCTGACCTGCACAACAAGCTGAGCCGATTATGAGTCCCTCTCTGTACTTCACAAGCTCGCTTTTCGGAATTCTCGGCTTTTTATAGAAATAATTAAGATGACTGTAAGAAATAAGTCTGTAAAGATTTTTAAGACCTGTTTTATTCTTTACAAGAATAATCTGATGATAGGTCGGAAGCTTTTTAAAATCTCCGCCTGCTATCTTTGTATTAATGTCGTTTGTTTTTGTTATACCGTAATCATCTGTAAGTCGCTGACAGAGATTTATAAAAATTCTCGCAAGCATTTCGGCATCATCGGTTGCTCTGTGATGATTGAAGTCGCCGAGCCTTAAAAATTTTGCAACCGTATCAAGCTTGCAGTTCTTGATATCTGTAAGAATCGCTCTTGAAATTGCAACCGTGTCGATTGAAGTATAGTTATATTCCTGCCCATATCTTCACAGGCTTTTGCTATGAAGGATGTATCAAAGGGAGCATTGTGAGCAACAAGCACATTGTCACCGGCAAATTCAAGAAATGCACCGACCGCCTCGCTCTGTGACGGAGCATCCTTAACCATATCATCGGTAATGCCTGTAAGCTGAATAATTTTCTGCGGAATCGGCATTTCGGGATTTGCAAAGGTTGAAAAAGTATCGGTAATGATACCGTTTTCAACCTTGACTGCGCCGATTTCGGTAATCTTGTCACGGGCGGCTGAAAGGCCTGTTGTTTCTATATCAAAGCAGATGAATGTGCCGTCAAAACCTGTGTCGGCATCACCTTTTACAGACTCTACAAGGTCATCCATAAAGTATGCCTCAACACCGTAGATGATTTTAATTTTCTCTTCGTCTTTGTTGATTTTATCTGCGGCTTTCATTGCATCGGGAAAAGCCTGTGCGACACCGTGGTCAGTAATTGCAACGGCTTTGTGTCCCCACTGATAAGCACGGTTTACAAGGTCACCTGCCGATGTTACGGCATCCATCTGCGACATATTTGTATGCATATGGAGTTCAACACGCTTTTTCTCGGCATTATCAACTACTTTTACTTTTTGAGCCGTACCGATTGAACGGGCATTTACAACAAGTTCGCCTGCATATTTATCATACTCAACATCACCCTGAACAACGATTGTATCGCCTTTTTTAATATTATCAATTACGGCTGATTCCTTGATTGAATTGAATACTTTAGCTGTTGTTGAACCGGTATAATCGGTTATGTCGATAGTGAAAATATTTTTGTCACCGCTTTTAGTGACTTTCTTTTCAATATCAAACACATCGCCCCATACCACAATCCTTCCCGAATCACCTGAGATTGAAGAAATGGGAATCATTTTTCCCCTGATTGAACGACCGTATAACGGACGGATTGAGGACTGAATAATCTGCGGTGTTGCAAACTTGCCCTCACGAACTTCAATTTCAACAGTAGTGTTTTCAGCGTGTTTTTCTTCTCTCTTCTCCGCTGTTTCAACCTCTTCCTGATAGAATTCAGCGGCTTTCTGAAGATTTTCTCGGTTGATTTTCTCCTGAGCATCCTGAATAGCGGCTTTGTATTCTTCGCTGTTTTCTTCAACCTCAAAGGTTCCGGTATAATTAACGGAAATGTAAAGATTGAATCTTCCGAAATGAGTTTTATAAGTGCTTTGTTCAAAGCCTTTACTGTCAAGGAGAGTTTTTCCGCCATTAAGAAGATTTATCGTAAGCGTATTGTTTTCAAACCTAACCTCAGCATTGTTGAGAGTTCCGTTAATACTCGGAATATCTCGCCTTACGGCTGCGTATAGCTGAGGAAAATAATCAGCGGAAAACAACTCTGTCGGAAAATGCGGTTTTATTACAGTATGATACGCAAGTGTCTTGGTAATCAGCTTTTCCGTGTCAAAAAGCGTATTACGCTCAACGAGCCCGTTGAATTTTACTACTAAAGTAATCAAACGGGCTTGTTTGTTAATATTAAGTTGTGTCAGTTCTCCCTGTGAAATCTGTTGCGGCAGTTTAATGCCGAATTGGGAGTCAAAGACTTCTCCTAATGTTTTCATATATGTCCTTCTGTCATATTACAGCAAATGTATTTTGACTGCTGATAGAGTTATAATTTTTCTACTTCTTCCAAAAGTGCGTCAACGAGTTTATCTTCCGGAACTTTGCGAAGAATTTCGCCTTTTTTGAATACAAGACCGCAACCGTCACCACCTGCGATGCCGATATCAGCTTCTCTTGCCTCTCCGGGACCGTTTACAACGCAACCCATTACCGCTACTTTGATATTCTTTTTACAGTTTCTGAGTTTATCTTCAACCTCGTTTGCAATCTTCACAAGGTCAATTCTTGTTCTTCCGCAGGTCGGACATGAAACAAATTGAACTCCGTCTTTCTCAATGTCAAGAGCCTTGAGGATATCGTGAGCGGCATAAACTTCCTTTACAGGATCGGCTGTGAGTGAAACTCTGATTGTATCACCGATACCATGGAGGAGCAATGCACCGATTCCGGCAGAAGATTTGATAATACCCATTCTTTCTGTTCCCGCCTCTGTAACACCGAGGTGAAGCGGATAGTCACACCTTTCTGCGGCAAGCTCATAGGCTTTAATCATAGTAGAAACGGTTGAACTTTTCATTGAAAGAACAATATCGTTGAAATCAAACTTTTCAAGAAGTGATGCATGGTACAAGGCGCTGTCGCAAAGTGCCTCGGGTGTGGGATGACCGTATTTTGCAAGGATTTCCTTTTCAAGCGAACCTGAATTAACACCGATTCTTATCGGAATGCCACGCTGTCGGCAAGCGTCTGCCACCGCCTTTACCCTATCATCTGATCCGATGTTACCCGGATTGATACGGATTTTGTCGATGCCTGCCGCACATGCCTCAAGCGCAAGCTTATAGTCAAAATGGATATCGGCTACAATCGGGACGCTTACAGCCTCTTTGAGGGCAGGAATAAGCTTTACTGCATCTTTATTAGGAATAGCGGCACGAATAATTTCGCAACCGGCCTCTTCAAGCTCTTTTGCCTGTCTTACAGAACCTCAATATCGGTTGAGGGAATGTTGAGCATTGACTGAACGCTTACTTTAGCACCGCCGCCAATTTTTTACATTGCCGGCAGTTACCTGAATTTTACTTCCCATAAAATTTCCTCCGTTTGTCTACATTCCGGGGAATGTTCCCGTTACAAGCTGGAACACATCTTTCACCGAAATAATAAGCATAAATGCAAGCAACAGAACAAGACCGACTGTATTCACAATCTGTTCTGCCTTTCTCGGAATTGGCTTTTTGAATATCCATTCAATCAGCAAAAATAAGAATCTTCCGCCGTCAAGCGCCGGGAACGGTAGCATATTTACAATTCCGAGGTTTACCGTAATGAGTATCATTACGAAAAGAATGTTATTGACTGCATCTCCGAAGCCTGTTTGAAGTCCCATTGATGCAACCTGAGTGACAGCTGTAGCAATACCAACAGGACCTGACATATCGTTGAATGTAAATCTGCCCTGAACAAGCCACACCAAAGATGTCCACACGGTTTTTGCCATTGAACAGGTCTGTGTGAATGTTTCACCGAGAACAGTACCGACATTTTTCTCAATCGGTTCAACTGCAAAGTCAAATGCTACAGTGGGTTTGTTTTCCTTTTCGGCATCCTCATCAGCATAATAGGTGAAAAATTGTACATTTTCAAGTGTTATTTCTTTGCCGTCACGAACAACTTTTACATCACCCATGAATCTTGGTCTTGATGTAGTTGTGTCTATTTCGGGCGTTTTATACTTTGACATATCATATGATTTGTCAAGTGCATAAATTGACTTGCAAGTTTCGTCAAGAAGTTTTTTAGCCTCGTCTTTACTTGCAGCCTTATTTATTTTTGAACAACCCTCAGAAAGAGCATTGTAGTATTTTTGAAGTTCATCCTTTGAAATAGATTCGTCTTTTGCATACTTATTATATACACCGCAAGCGGCAGATGTTGCTCTTTCTTTGTATACCTCAAGTGTATTGCCTTCTACTGTTTCATATGGAAGAGTTGAGATTGCAAACTGCAAATCTCGTGAATTCCAAATTGAATAACCGTTCACTTCAACAATCTTATCCCTTATTTGTAAACCTGTGTTTGCAGTAAATGCATTGGGTTGAAACTGAGATATTGTAGTTGAACTGTAGCTGTCAGCCTGAACGGTAAAGGCAAACATCATAACAAAGCCGAGAAGAATATTCATAACCGCACCTGCGATTATGATAATCATTCTCTTCCAACTTTTGCGTTATTAAAAGCACCTTTTTCTTCACTGTCTTCATCCTCTCCTTCCATGCACAGTAACCGCCTATAGGAAAAAGACGAAGCGAGTACCTTGTTTCGCCTTTAACAAAACTGATTATTTTCGGTCCCATTCCGAGAGCAAATTCATTTACCTTTACACCCGAAAGCTTTGCGGTAATAAAATGAACCGAATTCGTGAGAAAAAATTATAAGCTCAAAAAGTAATATTCCTATCACTATAAGAGCCGCAACTGTTAAAATTTGCATTAAAATAAATCAACTCCAAAATATTCATTGCCGTCGCAAAGATGGCAGTGGAAAATATTACCGCAAATTATAGCTTAGAGAGCACATACTCTCTTGCAAGTTTATCTGCCTTTAACACATCATCAACGCATAAAGGCTCAAAATTGTCTATGTTATCAATTGCACCCATAACAAGGTCACCGATTTCAAGGAAAGTGATTTTACCTTCTCTAGAAAAGACGGTTAGCTCCTCATTAGCACCGTTGGCAATTGCTGTTGCAACGCCTCCGAGTGAAAGAGCTTTTTTACAGGCTCTCAGACATTTGAAAGTATCATAGTCAGGTTCAAAGAAAGTCATTTTGCCGATTTGAGCAAGACTTAATTCACCGACAGGTGACTCATATCTTTCCGGATATGTAATTGCGTACTGTATCGGAATCCTCATATCGGGGAGTCCAAGCTGTGCAATTACGGAATTATCTACATATTCTATGAGAGAATGTATGATACTTTCACGATGAACAACAACATCAATGTTTTCGGGCTGAACATCAAAAAGCCATCTCGCCTCAATGATTTCAAGACCTTTGTTCATCATTGTAGCAGAGTCGATGGTTATTTTTGCACCCATACTCCAATTTGGATGATTGAGAGCCTCATTAACTGTTACATTCTTTAAGTCTTCGACTGTTTTACCAAAGAACGGGCCGCCGGATGCTGTAAGAATGAGCTTTTTAAGCATTTTCTTTTCTGGCATTCCCTGCAGGCATTGGAAGATAGCAGAATGTTCACTGTCAACGGGAAGAAGCTTTACACCGTTCTTCTTTACCGCATCACATACAAGCTTACCGCCTGTTACAAGCGTTTCCTTGTTTGCGAAAGCAATATCTTTTTTAGCGTTTACTGCTGCAAGTGTAGGCTTTAAGCTACCATTCCGACAACCGAATTTACAACAAGGTCGGCATTCTCAAGCGTTGCCGCCTCAATAAGTCCATCCATACCGCTTAAAACACGGGTGTTTGTATCTTTTATATTATCTTTGAATTCTTTGGCTTTTTCTTCGTTAAAAACTACTGCAAGTTCAGGTTTGTATTTTCTTACCTGTTCTTCAAGCAGCTTTATATTCGTTGACGCCGTGAGTGCAGAAACTTTTAAATTAAGTTTATCTGCAACATCAAGCGTCTGAGTTCCGATTGAACCCGTCGATCCGAGAATTGAAAGTGAATTTACCATTTTAGTTTACCCCACTGTTATGAAAGGTATGAATTGATTGATTGCCACAAGAACAGGGGCAGTAAATATTATGCTGTCAAACCTGTCAAGCATTCCGCCGTGACCGGGGAAAATTGAACCGTAGTCCTTGATTCCGTAATTTCTTTTAATGAGTGAAAAGCTTAAATCACCGAGAATTGAAACAGGAGCGTCAATTACACCGAGAAGAATCAATGCCCAGAAATTAATGTTAGCGTCAGGCATAACACAAAAATGAAATATAAGGCCTATAATTACTGCTGTGAGGTCGCAGAAAAGTATTCCGCCGATTGCGCCCTCAACAGTCTTTTTAGGGCTGATTTTCGGGCAAAGTTTGTGCTTACCGAATGATGCTCCGATAAAAAAGCCGCCTGCGTCTGCCATCCACGGTAATGCGAAAATACATATATAGCAGAAAGTAATTGATACAGATGATGCGCAGGCAATCGTTACGGCACTCATTCCGAAAGAAATTAAAAATGTTCCGAACACTGAATATGCAACATCGGCATAGTTTGTCTTTTCGTGTTTAAAAATCATTACGGCAAAGACTGTCAGTATAAAAGCAAAAATCAAAACATACAGATACTTTGTCGTAACTAAAACCGAAAGCAGAAAAGCAAACAGCATACAAGGTATTGAAAGGTGAAATTTATAAAGCATCTTTCTTGCATGAAGATACTCACCTGTCATAAATGCCGAGAATGCTCCTATGACTATGCCTACAAATGGGTGCCAAAGTTCCGAAACAAACAGAACGATCAGCAGTATTGGTATTCCTATTACGGCTGTCAGCAGCCGTGGCTTGAGGGATTTCATTTTATATCAACTCTCATCAGACTCCACCGTATCTTCTGTTTCTGGAGGAGTATATTTTTAACGCTTCGTCAAGGTCTGATTTCTGAAAATCAGGCCAAAGCTTGTTCATTATAACAAATTCCGTGTAGGCTGACTGCCACAAAAGGAAATTTGAAAATTCTGTATTCACCGCTCGGTCTGATAATAAGATCGGGATCGGGCTGACCTGCGGTATAAAGATAATTTGAAAAAAGATTTTCTGTTATGTCATCGGAAGAAATTTTTCCGTTTCTGACATCTTCGGAAATGTTTCTGACGGCTCTGACAATTTCATCACGACTGCCGTAATTCATAGCTATATTGAGAACCATACCGTCACGGTCTTTTGAACTCTCCTCGTTTTCAATCATAAGCTCACGAAGCTCGTCATTAAAGCCCGACTTGTCACCGATGAATTTTACCACAATACTGTCATCCTTAAAATCTTCAAGCGCTTCGTTAAGATATGATTTAAAGAGCGACATTAGTGCATCAACTTCCTCCTGCGGCCTTTTCCAGTTTTCGGTTGAAAAAGCATATACGGTAAGGTACTTTATTCCGATATCGGAACAGTATCTTGTTATTGTTCTGAAAGTTTTCGCACCCTGACGGTGACCTGCTTTTCTCGGAAGTCCTCTTTTCTTTGCCCAACGGCCGTTGCCGTCCATAATAATTCCGATATGTGAAGGCAGATTGAGGTCTGTAACCTCAATCTGCTCATCTTTTTTCTTTGAGAAAAAAGCCATATTACATCTCCAAAATTTCTTTCTGCTTTACTGCAGAAACGCTCTCAACTTCTTTGACATACTTATCTGTAAGATCCTGAGCTTTCTTTTCGCCCTGCTTGAGATCGTCCTCTGTAAGCTCGCCGTCCTTCTTCATAGCTTTAAGCTTGTCGATAAGTTCACGGCGGACATTACGAATCTGAATCTTTGTTTCCTCAGCAATCTTCTGAACATCTTTTACGATTTCTTTTCTTCTGTCCTCTGTGAGAGGCGGGAAAATAAGACGAATAATCTTACCGTCATTCTGTGGGTTGATGCCGATATCGGAAGTCTGGATAGCCTTTTCAATCTGTCTTAATACAGACGCATCCCATGGCTGAATGGTAAGAGTTCTTGCCTCTGTAACAGATACTGCGGCAAGCTGGTTTACGGGTGTGGGTGCGCCGTAATAGTCAACCTTTACCTTATCAAGAACTGCGGGATTTGCTCTGCCTGCTCTGATTTCTGAAAATTCCGTGCGCATATGCTCAAGTCGTCTGTCCATACTTTCGCCGGCTTTTTTTAACTGTGTCTGCATATTTATGCCTCCTGTGTAATAATTATTGTTAAAAAGTCAGTAAAAAATTCAAATTAATTGTTAGCTGTTACGATTGTACCGATGTTTTCACCGCATACAGCTTTGTAGATATTTTCAGGATCTTCGATACTGAATACAAGAATCGGAAGATTATTGTCCTTGCAAAGCGATGCCGCTGTGCTGTCCATAACAGCGAGATCCTTGTTGAGAACATCATGGAAAGAAATTGTATCGTATTTCTTTGCATTTGGGTTTTTCTTAGGATCGCTGTCATATACACCGTCAACCATAGTAGCTTTCATTACGATATCAGCCTCAATTTCTGCCGCACGAAGAGCCGCTGCTGTGTCTGTGCTGAAGAACGGGTTGCCTGTTCCGCAACCGAACACTACTACTCTGCCCTTCTGAAGGTGAAGAACTGCTTTGTTTCTGATGTACGGCTCTGCAATCTGATGCATAGCGATAGCAGTCTGAACACGAACATTAACTCCAAGCTGTTCGAGAGCATCACAAACACCGAGTGCATTGATTGTTGTTGCAAGCATACCCATATGGTCGGCTCTTGTTCTGTCCATTTCGCCTGAGCTTCTGCCACGCCAGAAGTTACCGCCGCCTACTACGATGCCAACTTCTACGCCTGCGTCAACACATTCTTTAATAGGCTTGCAGATTTTGAGAACAGTTTCAAAATCAATTCCGTGTTTCATTTCGCCTGCAAGTGATTCGCCTGAAAGTTTTAATAATACTCTTTTATATTTTGGTTTCATACATAACACCCCATGGTAATTTATAATTACTAATATAATACAATATCTTGTAGGGTTTGTAAAGGTTTAGTGGCAGTTTTTTGAATAAATAACCGAAAGCTGAATGGTTATGTCATATGAAATGCTAAAAAATTATTAAAAATGACCGTAAATGCACTGTATGTGCTAACTCTTCACTGTAAATCCGTTGACAACAAATCTTGCCCATACGATACAATTATATATATGAAAAAACAACACCTTTTTATTTAAGAAAAAACAAGGTCCAAAAAAAATAACCGCTGAAACCTAAAAATAAAAGTTCAGCGTTTTATGGCGGAAGAGAAGGGGGATTCGAAACCCCCTGATACGGTGTTCACCGTATACATGATTTCCAATCATGCTCCTTCGGCCAGCTCGGACATCTCTCCAAACGACCTGTTTATTATATCAAATGAAATCAGAAAAATCAAGTGAGATTTTGAAATATTTTAATTTTATGTGGCGAACTATGAAAAAACTATTTTCTATTATTTAATTTTGTATTAGCTTTATTGCAAATATCTTTAACAAGTGCATTTGCAACTGCAAGCGTAAGTTTTGAAATGCAGAATGCAGATATGAAGCCAAACAGACTGTTCAGCGTTGCACTTTTCGCAAATTCCGGCAATCGACTTTCTGCCGCAACTTTTGAATTTACATATGATGCCGATTATATCGAATTCAGAAAGGTTAAAGCAGTGAATAACGGCTCAAAAATTCAGGTCAACAAGAAAAGCGGCAAGGTTAAAGTTGTTTTTCTTAATTCTGAAGGACAAAATATTTCGGGCGGAAGCGATGTCTTAACGCTTGATTTCAAAACAATAAAAGAAGGTACTGCGTATATTGACTACACAGTAAATCAATGTGTTGATTCCGATGTGAACTTTATGGATGTTGGAAGTTGCACTGCATCGTGTATCAGAATATATAAAAATGCATCGGGAACGGTTAGCGGCGGAAGTTCCTCGTCAAGCAATAAAAACAGCACGCAAGCTACAGGAAAGGGCGGTAAAAGTAAACACCCGACCGAGCTACAACTGTTAATGCCTCAGATGACGAATATATTGATTACAATCCCATTAAAGATAAGCAAATAAAATTTTTCCTAGCCGGCATGGGCATAACTGCGGGATGCTTGGCTATATTGGCTGTTGCGTATGCAATCGGTAAAAAATCAGCTCAGAAGAAAGCTGAAAAAGAGAAAAATCACAACGACAATACTCTTGAAAACAGGACTTCCGATGATTGATTCGGGAGTCTTTTACTTTGCCTTTCTTCCCTGCTTGATATCACGCTTTGCAAATTCACGGTTGATTGAGTTTAAAACACGCTTTTTGTCGGCACTCCACATGGGTGCAACGAGCAGTTTTTTATCCCCGTCACCTGTTAAACGGTGAATTACAACATTTTCAGGCAACACTTCAACGCAATCGCAAAGAATATCAATATAATCTTCCATTGAAAGCACATCAAATTTTCCGCTTTCATAGTCATCACACAAGTCTGTGTTTTTTAAAATATGCAACAATTGCAGTTTGATTCCGTCGGTTTTACTGCCTGCATATTTTACAGATTCAAGCATCATTTCTTTAGATTCGTTCGGAAGTCCCAAAATAATGTGTGTAATTACATTGATTCCGATTTTATGAAGATTTTCTGTAGCTGAGTCATAAACGGAGAGCGGATACATTCTTCTTATATAATCTGCCGATTTTTCATGAATTGTCTGCAATCCGAGTTCTACCCAGACAGGTTTATCTTGTTCAGTTTTTCAAGAAGAACTAACACATTATTTCCCAGGCAATCGGGACGGGTTGCGATTGAAAGAGCAACAATGTCGGGTTCTGAAATTGCATCTGTAAATATTTTTTCAAGATATTCAACAGGCGCATAGGTATTTGTGAACGGCTGAAAGTATGCAATAAACTTTTTACAGTCAGATTTCTTTTTTATTCGCAGTTTAGCCTGATCGATTTGTCCGTGAACAGGAAGAAGTGCATCGGAGGCAAATTCTCCGGAGCCTCCCCTGCTGCAAAAAATACAGCCCCTTGTTCCAAGGTTCCGTCACGATTCGGACAGGTCATATTACCGTTCAGCGAAATTTTGTACACCTTTTCACCGAATGTATTTTTGAGATACTTATTAAGGGAGTAGTAATTCATAATAAAACACCTGATAAATTAAAAAGGTCGGCAGAAAAGCCGACCTTTGTGTCTTTCGACATATTAGAGAGGAAATCTATGAAAAGTTCTTGTAAGCATTATCTATGTGAAGTTAAAGTGTTTTTTTGTTTATCTTTAACTTACAAGCATATAATAACTGTCTTATGTGACAGAAAATTGAACGCTTGTGTAAAGTAATGTGAAAGTTTAAAAAGATTAAGAGAACTTTTTGATGTATTCAAGAAACTTTGCATAGAGCTTGTCCTCAAACTCTTCAAGAGTATCGTCTATACCACCGTTAAAAAACATTTTATTGTGCTTTGAAAGTGAAAGGTATGCACCAATCATACTCTTTCTGACTTCATCCTGCAAATCCTCTCCGAGTTCATTGCCGCAGGAAAGTCCGAGAAAGATATTGCCGTCAACAAGCTGTGACGCAACAGCTGCATTTTTCAATTCAAAAGAATTGAATTTGCCAAGTCCGGTTGCAAATTCACGGAGCGAGAACTCCTCTTCACCTTTCTTGTATTCTTTTTGTTTTTCTGAAATTTCATTTTCACATACTTCAAGCGAAAAGTTTCCGCCGGTAATATATTCATGCATATAATCCGGATTTGTAGCAGGACATTGTAAGTCGCATTGAGTTCACGGCTGTTTCAAGACAGGAAAATGATGCAAACTGCATATTGCTGTCATTCAGCTTGATGAAGCTGTACATATTTTGAAAAACAGATTTGTTGACTACAAGCAAAACAAGTCTTTCGCTCTCACGCACATCTGACAAAAGAGGCTCGTTAGATACGACATGGTAAATTTATACGACTTATTTACATAGTCACTCAATAAATTCAAAAATCCGTTTAAAAAATCACTTTCTCGTATTGTAAATTCAAACATATATTCACCTATCTAAACAATTCCATTTCTGCGTTGTAGAGGTCATTCCTTGTGATGTCGATATCACAAGAGACCAAAAAACGGTTTTCAAAAGCCGATATAAGCAGATTCGGATTCACATTATCGGAGCTGCCTGCCGACAAAACAACATCAAGTTCTGCAAAGTCGAACTTCTCGGTTACTTCAAAGCTCTTTATGCCCTGTTTTATGTCAACGGTTTTTATGCCTTTTTTAGATTTCTTTTCAACTTCAATACTTTCGCTTGTCAGCAGTTCATTGAGTTGTTCACATACTGTACGGGAGTTTTCACCGTCACAGGAAATCTTGATTGTAAATGATGCAAAAGCAATCTTTCCGGCTTTCATAACAGGTTCCGTCACATCAAACACACGAAGTCCTCTCGGCAGACATCCGTTAAGCCTTGAGATGATTTCTTCAAACGGAAAGCTTTCATCCTCAAGCTTGACATCCATACATTCGTTTACACCTCTGAAACCAAGCGAAAGCGGCAACGGAAATGTTGCAAACGGATGCGGGTTAAATCCTTCTGTATGCCAGATAGGGATTTTGCTCTTGTGCAATGCACGGAGCATACATCGATTGAGATCAAGGTGCGAAATATAGCGACATTCAAAATCTTTTTTAAACCATATTCTTACGCTTTTCAAAACACACACCCTTTCCGTATTTAGCCGCACCGCAGTTGTTACATTTCAGTCTGCAATGCGGTGTTGTTGTATCTGCGTACGCTTTTTTACATTCTCTGATAAGGAAATCCTTAGTTACACCGTAGTCAATATGATCCCACGGAAGAATTTCGTCAAAACTTCTGTGTCTGTTTGCATAAAATGACGGATCAACACCGCATTCATCAAAGAGTTCAAGCCACTTTTCAAGGCTGAAACAATCATTCCAACCGTCAAAATGAAAGCCTCTTTCACATGCAAGCTCCATAACCTTACAAAGTTTTCTGTCACCCCTTGCAAATACTGCCTCAAGGTAGCTTGTATCGGCATCGTGATAGTTAAACTGAATTTTTCTTGTTGTAATACTGTCCTTGATGTGCTGTTGCTTTTCATGAAGAACAGGGATTGTATCCTGCGGTTCCCATTGAAACGGGGTGAACGGTTTTGGTACAAAAGAGGATGCAGACACGGTTACACGCACCGACTTGCCCTTTGGCTTTTCGGGACATTTGTAATATGCATCAACTACAGACTGACCAAGGCCGGCAATTGCGGCGACATCGTCCATTGTTTCGGTAGGAAGACCAATCATAAAATAGAGTTTTACCGTAGTCCAGCCGCCTGCAAATGCAGTTGTGCAAGTCTGCAAAAGTTCATCTTCACGAACATTTTTATTGATAACATCACGCATACGCTGACTGCCTGCCTCCGGAGCAAAGGTAAGTCCGCTCTTGCGTACGGTTTTAATCTTATTCATAATGTCATCTGTAAAGCCGTCAACACGCAGTGACGGAAGTGAAATGCTGACTTTTTCGTCTTTACTCCACTCATTTAGCTTGTCAAGCAACGGTACAATCTGACTGTAGTCACTTGAACTGAGTGAAGATAGCGAAACTTCATCGTAACCCGTGTTATCACATAATGCTCTGCATTGTTTATTTATAGTTTCGGGAGATTTTTCACGGACGGGACGGTAAATCATACCTGCCTGACAGAAACGACAGCCTCTTATACAGCCACGGAAAATTTCCTGAACCGCTCTGTCATGAACTATCTCAACGAGCGGAACTACAAAATTATCAGGATAAAACGACTTGTCCATATCAAGCATAATACGCTTGTGGATTTTAGCGGGAGCATCTCCTTTTGGAGTGAATGACTTGATTGTGCCGTCCTCGTTATATGTTACATCATAGAGTGCGGGAACATATACACCCTCAATTTTAGATGAGAGTTCAAGAAACTCCTGTTTTGATTTACCCTCAGCTCTGCACTTTCTGAAAAGTTCAATAACCTCAAGGTCAACCTCTTCACCCTCACCGATGAAGAAAATATCGACAAAATCTGCAATCGGCTCGGGGTTGCAGGCACACGGTCCGCCTGCAACTACTATGTTTTTAAGTTCTTTTCTGTCACAGCTTTTAATCGGCACACCCGAAAGCCTGAGCATATTGAGCATATTTGTAAAGCTGAGTTCATACTGGAGAGTGAAACCGATAAAGTCAAAATCGGACACGGGATCTCCGCTTTCAAGCGCATAAAGCGGAATATTATGTTTGATCATCTCTTCTTCCATATCAACCCATGGGGCAAAAACTCTTTCGCACCAAATGTACGGCACAGCGTTCATAAGGCTGTAAAGAATTTTCATTCCGAGATGGGACATACCTACTTCATAGGTATCTGGAAAGCAGAAGGCAAATCTGCAATCTACTTTCTTTTTATCCTTGATCACTTCGTTGAGTTCACCGCCGACATATCTTCCCGGCTTTTGAACTTTCAGAAGTAATTTTTCAAACTTCTTGCTGACCATAGAAATCCTCGTCAGTTAGTACCTGTTGTTTTACATAAAAGTGACGCAATGAGATACGCACACACAAACAACAGTGAAAAATTATATTTTGAATTTAGCAAAACCATAAAGCCGAGTACCGTCAGCGGAAAAAGAATTATAACAGCAGTTATATTTATGATTCTTTCGGCTGATTTTTCCGAGAATTTTCTGCACAGAATAACATACATAAGCTGTCCGCCGTCAAGCGACATAACCGGCAGCATATTAAAAAGTCCCGTGCAAAGGTTCGCCATGGCAATCGGCAATAAAAACTCACTATTACATAAGTATAACAGATAAAACAGAATAAAACAAATGAAATTACTAAAGGTCCGAAAAAATTATAAAAATGTTCTGACGGGTTGTGTTTAACTGCCTTGAAGAGTTGGTAATCTTGATTTCAAACAGCGAAATTTTGATTTTATCAGGCGGAGATTTGCAAATGAGCATTGCAAAAAGATGACCGCACTCATGAATAATCACAGCCATAACGCAACATAGAAATCCTAAAAATATATTCAGTATCACACATATTGCGCCAAGACAAACAAGTGAATACGAAACCGTAAAATCAATGTTCAGCAGACGAAACTTCATCGCTTGTTGCAGTAAACAGATTTGATAAATCTATTTTATTATCGCCCGTATCAAAAGCAACGGATTTTTCAAGGTTTGAATAGTACCATTCCCGTGTTGCGGCATAGACCTCACCGCCGAATAAATTAAGCAAAAAAGCCGCAAGAGCTATAAGAATACAACACACAAGCTGAATCGTTATCACAAGCTGTTTCGGAGAATTTTTCTTTTCATCACTATTTTCAGCCGATAAAGAGTTCACATCCTCCTCATCTGAATCAAGCTCCTCCAATACCTTAGGGTATTCCGAATATGAAACAGATTTCCAGTCATCGTCATATGTAATGGTATTTCTGTTATCATTATTTTCTGTCAAAAAAATCACCTCAATGCAATATATGCAATGAGGTGAACAAATTTAACTGCGTCATTCAATCTTTTGGTCAAGGCTTTTGAAATCGCCTTTTGTAAGGTTGACAAAAAATGCAATTGCAAGCATTAACGAGAAAAATTCCGCAATCGGGAAAGCATACCATACGGCTGTATAATCAAACACCATAGAAAGCACCCACGCAATTGGGAGAATGAGTACAAGCTGACGGCAGAATGACATAATAAGACTGCGCAGTCCCTTTCCGACTGCCTGAAAAAGTGTTGTAAAGATAATGCCGGCAGCGGCAGGAATAAAGCAAAGGCTGATGATTCTGAATGCAGGGACACCGATATCCATAATATCCTGTGTACCGCCAAACATAGCAATAAGCTGTTCGGGGATTGTCCACATAAGAATTGTGCCGACCGCCATAATAATTACGCCAATGATGATGCCGCGCTTTAAAGCGGAATACATTCTCTTTTTCTTTCTTGCACCGTAGTTATAACCGATAATCGGCATTACGCCTGATTGAGTCCCGAAACAAGGCATGAATACAAAGCTCTGTAATTTATAATATATACCGAGAACAGTAACGGCAGCCTCCGAAACAGCAAGAATAGCGTTGAGTCCGATAATCATAACCGAACCGATTGACTGCATAATTACAGACGGAAAGCCTACAACATAGATAGATTTCAATGTGGAACCATTCAATTTGAAATGTTTGAACGAAACTTTAACTTCG
>ENA-OQMZ01000321-OQMZ01000321.1-human-gut-metagenome-genome-assembly--contig:-NODE-321-length-21046-cov-2.687318_pt1 | contig 21046 bp, 28 predicted proteins | sample MGYA00242621_ERZ504862 | MGnify/ENA primary metagenome ERZ504862 (study PRJEB26092, sample SAMD00036393) | human gut metagenome | host: Homo sapiens | study: EMG produced TPA metagenomics assembly of...
CTTGTAGCCCTGCTTCTTAAGTACCTCAGTTGCGAGGTACTTTTTTGTACCATCAAAAATAAGAAGTATATTCGACATCCCGAACTTCGCCCCCAAAAAAAAAAAAAACAAGTGCGTTTCTTCCTGCCAAGTGTTACAATAAGTATAGACAGTATGACAGGAGGCATGAATGAGTTACAGTTTTGAGAGTCGAGTAAGATTCAGTGAGATCGGAGAAGATGGCTGTCTGACGCTGCCGGGAGTTCTGGATTATTTTCAGGATTGCTGTACCTTTGAATCCGAGCAGACAGGAGTCGGTATGGAAGTATTAAAGGAACAGAAAAGAGCCTGGGTACTTTCTGCATGGCAGGTGATCATGAAGCGGTATCCAAAGCTTGGTGAAAATATAAAAGTAACAACAATTCCTTATGGATTCCGTGGATTTATCGGAATGCGTAATTTTATTCTTGAGACAATGGATGGTGAGAAGCTGGCATGGGCCAATTCCTACTGGTCTTTTATCAATACAGAAACCGGTCTTCCGGAAAAGCTGACACCGGCAGATACAGATCCCTATGATTTGGGCGAAAAAATAGAGATGGATTATGCACCAAGAAAGATCGCGCTTCCGAAGGAACGGGAAGTGCAGAATGCTTTTTCCGTACAGAAGCATCATCTGGACACCAATCATCATGTGAACAACTGTCAGTATATCCGGATGGCAGCGGATCATCTGCCTGAGGATTTTAAAGTTGGTCAGCTTCGTGCTGAATATAAACGTCAGGCAGTACTGGATAATGTTATCATTCCGGAAGTATATATGACAGAAAATAAAGAAGCTGTAGTTCTCAACGCGGAGGATAAAGAACCTTACGCAGTAGTTGAGTTTACAAAATAAATACAGGCGGTAGAGATTAGTACATCGTTTTTGAAACAACTATACCGTAAAAGGAGGGCGCGCTATGCTTGAAAAATTAAAAGAAGAAGTTTACAGAGCAAATATGGATCTGCCAAAATATGGTCTTGTTACCTTTACATGGGGAAATGTCAGCGGGATCGACAGGGAGCAGGGACTTTTTGTGATCAAGCCAAGTGGTGTGGATTATGACAAGCTGACACCGGAAGACATGGTAGTGGTAGATCTTGATGGAAATAAAGTAGAAGGAAGATACAATCCATCCTCTGATACACCGACACATGCAGTTCTTTACAGAGCGTTTCCGAATATCGGCGGTATCGTACATACCCACTCATCCTGGGCAACAAGCTGGGCGCAGGCAGGCAGATCGATCCCGTGTTATGGAACCACACATGCAGATTACATTTACGGAGAAGTACCATGTGTACGTAATCTGACCAAAAGAGAGATCGAAGAGGCATATGAGAAGAACACGGGAGTTCTTATTGCTGATTATTTCAAAAACAAAGATTATGAAGCAGTACCGGCTGTGCTGTGTAAGAACCACGGACCTTTTACCTGGGGTAAGGATGCTCATGAGGCAGTTCATAACGCAGTTGTTCTTGAGGAGGTTGCCAAGATGGCATCTCGCTGCGAGCTGATTAATCCGGATGTAAAACCGGCACCGCAGGAGCTTCAGGATAAGCATTACTACAGAAAACATGGTGCAAATGCATATTATGGTCAGGTAGGACAGGAAGACTGATCAGAAGAAAAAACAGTTTGACCCGATGGTGGATTGTCAATATCCGCTTGAGTGAAATGCCGCGGAACAGTACCGCGGCATTTTTGTCGAAAAATGCAGAAAATGTCAGATTTGCTGACCTTTAACACAGGTGCCGCCGAAATATATGCTAATGTCAAGAAAAATGCAGAACATTAACACATTTATTAAAATAGGTGGCAGGATGAAAATATACACTTATCAGGGAAAAAAGAACGTTTCCGGAGAAAAAATACGCCAGATGAGGAATATGAAACGGATGTCGCAATCTGCGCTGGCAGCAAAAATGCAGGTGGAAGGAGTGATGCTGGAGCGTGACAGTATCAGCCGGATCGAAGGAGGAGAACGTTTTGTAGCAGATTATGAACTGCGGGTGTTTGCAAAGGTGCTGGGAGTGGATGTGAAGTGGCTGCTGAATGAGCAGTAAATAAGGCAATATTGGATTACAGTTCGCTGGTAATATTCCGCGAAGCGTGTTACTGAAAACGGAGTGAAAAGTAACAATATTGGTCTGAATGGCAGGAATCTGTGTAAACTACTTGATATTTATGTCGGAAACTGCTACAGTATAAAGAAAAAAAGATGGCCGGGAAGTCCTGCGGAGGACAAACGGTCACGGATAAGAAGATAGAGGCGCGGATTTTATCAGTATTTATGGATGCAAGGCCCTGGCAGGCTGTTCATAAAGAAAGGAAAATTTGCCGAAGTGCTCTGGAAGGCCAGATGACAGGGTGCTGGGATAACGCAGAATATGCGTTGTACTGTCACGGATGTGGAGCGCTATCGGTAGCACTTCGGGAGATCTGCATTTAATATGCTGAATGGAGATTTTCTGACAGGCTATTAGTTAAATAAGGATTATTTAACCGGAGGTGTTCTTAAGAAGAGACAGCCTCCGTTTTTTTTGTCCCCGAAAAGGGAGGAGAAAAATGAGTAAAAAAGCAGGAACAGCATTGTCTGTTATGGCAATGGTATTCATGGGCGCACTGGCAAGTCCCCTGACTGTGCTGGCTGCGGATGCGGAGGAGACTTACCAGCTGCTCTGTATGCAACGATCTGGGCACTGCTTCCACCTCTTGTTGCGATCGTCCTTGCACTGATCACAAAAGAAGTATACAGTTCTCTGTTTGTGGGAATTGTAGTAGGAGCACTGATCTATTCTGGATTTAAATTTGAAGGAACGGTAACACAGATTTTTGAGGGAGGAATCATCAAGGTTCTTTCTGACAGCTATAACGTAGGTATCCTGATCTTCCTGGTAATCCTGGGATCTGTGGTATGTATGATGAACAAGGCCGGCGGCTCTGCCGCATTCGGACGATGGGCCAGCAAAAAGATCCACACACGTGTAGGTGCAGAGCTTGCAGCGATCATCCTTGGAATCCTGATCTTCATTGACGATTATTTTAACTGTCTGACAGTAGGAAGCGTTATGCGTCCGGTAACTGACAGACATCACGTATCCAGAGCGAAATTTGCATACCTGATCGATGCGACAGCCGCTCCGGTATGTATCATCGCACCGATCTCATCCTGGGCTGCTGCAGTCAGCGGATTCGTAGAGGGACAGGATGGACTTGCGATTTTTGTAAGAACCATCCCGTATAACTTTTACGCGATCCTTACGATTGTAATGATGGTTGGCATGGTACTGATGAAAACCGAGTTTGGTGCCATGAGAACACATGAGATCAATGCTCTGAACGGAGATCTTTATACAACATCTGCAAGACCGTATGAGAATGCAACGGATGATGAGACACCGAATCCGAGAGGAAAGGTGATCGATCTTGTGATCCCGATCGTTATGCTTGTTATCTGCTGTGTCATCAGTATGATCTATACAGGAGGATTTTTCAGCGGAACAGATTTTGTTACCGCATTTTCACAGAGTGATGCCTCTACAGGCCTTGCAATGGGAAGTGCTTTTGGTCTGGTGTTTGCCATTATTTTCTATATGATCCGCCGTGTGGTCAATTTCAGAGACTGTATGGGATGCATCCCGGAAGGATTCAAGGCTATGGTACCGGCGATCATGATCCTGACCTTTGCATGGACACTGAAGGCTATGACAGACTCACTTGGTGCAGCGGTATTCGTAGAAGAAGCCATGCGTTCTGTTGCCGGTGGTATTGAAGTTATCCTTCCGGCCATTATTTTCCTGGTTGGATGTGGACTTGCATTTGCTACAGGTACTTCCTGGGGAACCTTTGGTATCCTGATCCCGATCGTTGTTGCGGTATTTGAGAAATCCAGTCCTGAGATGATGATCATTTCCATGTCCGCCTGCATGGCAGGTGCAGTTTGCGGAGACCACTGCTCACCGATCTCCGATACAACGATCATGGCTTCCGCAGGAGCACAGTGTGATCATGTGACTCACGTTTCCACACAGCTTCCGTATGCGATCCTGGCTGCGGCAGTATCCTTTGTAACTTATATTGTTGCAGGCTTTGTAAAACAGCATGGATCGCTCTTCCGGTGGGAATCGTGCTGATGCTGATCGTACTTTTTGTCATTAAAATGATGAACCCGATGCCGGTTGAGAAACCAACAGAATAACAGACTGACCCAATGTGGGGGCAGATTCCCCCATGAATGGCAAATAAAAGGCAGTGACGGAAAGAAATTTCCGAAGCTGCCTTTTTTGTGCTTTCTATAATAATTCTCTTATGTTATAATGCAGGACAGACAGCAAATAGTAAATGATCATATATAGTTTTAAGGAACAGGAGTAAGAATGATAGAATTAGGTAAAAAACAGAAATTACTGGTTGTAAAAACCGTGGATTTCGGAATATATCTTGGAGAGGACCGAAACGCACCTCAGAATGAGCGAGTGCTTCTTCCGTCCAAACAGGTACCGGAAGGAACCAAAGCAGGTGATGAGATCGAAGTATTCATCTATAAGGATTCCCAGGACAGACTGATCGCAACTACCGTGAGCCGATGCTTCAGGTAGGACAGACCGCAGTCCTTAAGGTAAAACAGGTTACCAGGATTGGTGCTTTTCTTGACTGGGGACTGGAGAAGGATCTTCTTCTTCCGTATCATGAGCAGACCAACCGGGTCCGTGAAGGCGAGGAGTGTCTGGTAGCTCTTTATGTAGATAAGAGCAGCAGACTCTGTGCAACCATGAAGGTGTATCATTATCTTTCCACCAGAACTCCTTATGTACCGGGAGATTCGGTAAAGGGGCGTGTCTATGAGATCAGTGGGAATTTCGGCGTTTTTGTTGCGGTAGATGATAAATATTCCGCTCTGATCCGGCACGGGAGGCAACAGGCAAGTACAGACCGGGAGCTATTCTTGATCTTCGTGTCACAGAGGTGAAAGAGGATGGCAAGATGAACGTCAGTGACCGCCAGAAGGCTTACATCCAGATCAATGAGGATGCAGAGAGCGTATTCAGCGTGATCGAGGAATTTGCAGGGGTGCTGCCATTTGATGATCATGCCTCACCGGAAGTCATCAAGAGAGAGTTTGGCCTCAGTAAGAACGCATTCAAGCGTGCAGTCGGTCATCTGATGAAGGAAGGAAAAGTAGAGATCCGTGACAAGAGGATCTACATTAAAAAATAACAAGGTGTTGACCGGCTCCGGATCAGACACGCTCCGGCACGTTCAGAGAAAAGTGCAGAGCGGGGAGGATCCGGAGCCCTGTTTTTTACGATAAGGAGAATAAATTTGGAGTTTACACATTTACATGTCCATACAGAATACAGCCTTCTGGATGGCTCCAATAAGATCAAAGAATATGTAGCCAGAGTAAAAGAGCTGGGTATGGACAGTGCGGCGATCACCGATCATGGCGTTATGTATGGTGTGATCGATTTTTACAGGGCTGCAAGAGAAGCCGGGATCAATCCGATCCTCGGATGTGAGGTTTATGTGGCTCCGGGCTCCCGTTTTGACAGAGAAGTGGGAAGTGGGGATGACCGTTATTATCATCTGGTCCTGCTGGCTGAGAATAATCAAGGATACAGCAACCTGATGAAAATTGTATCCAAGGCATTCGTGGAAGGGTTTTATTACAAGCCACGTGTGGATCTGGAGCTTCTGGAAAAATATCACGAGGGTATCATTGCCTTAAGTGCCTGCCTGGCGGGAGAGGTCGCCAGATATCTTGCACGTGGAATGTATGAGGATGCCAAGATCGCGGCATTACGTTACCAGGATATTTTCGGAAAAGGAAATTTCTTTCTGGAGCTTCAGGACCATGGGATCCCGGAGCAGCAGACCGTAAACCAGCAGCTTCTCCGTATGCACAGAGAGACGGGGATCGATTTGGTTGCCACCAATGATGTGCATTACACTATGGCAGAGGATGCGGAGCCACATGATGTTCTTCTTTGTCTGCAGACTCAGAAAAAGCTCAGCGATGAGAACAGAATGCGCTATGAGGGCGGCCAGTATTATGTGAAATCGCCGGAGGAGATGGCGAGGCTTTTTCCCATATGCGCTGGAAGCGCTGGAAAACACGCACAGGATCGCGGAGAGATGCCATGTGGAGATTGAATTTGGTGTGACCAAGCTGCCGAAATATGATGTGCCGGACGGATTTACCTCCTGGGAATATCTGAACAAGCTTTGCCATGAGGGACTTGAGCAGCGGTATCATCCGGTAACAGAGGAGCTGAAAAGCAGCTTGGATTATGAGTTGTCTACGATCAAAAACATGGGATATGTAGATTACTTTCTCATTGTATGGGATTTTATCAAATATGCCAGGGACAACGATATCATGGTCGGTCCGGGACGAGGTTCTGCCGCAGGAAGCCTGGTTGCCTATACACTTGGGATCACCCAGCTGGACCCGATCCGGTATGATCTGCTCTTTGAACGTTTCCTGAATCCGGAGCGAGTATCCATGCCGGATATCGATGTGGATTTCTGCTTCGAACGGAGACAGGAGGTTATTGATTATGTAAGAAGAAAATATGGTGATGACTGCGTGGTTCAGATCGTTACCTTCGGTACACTGGCAGCCCGCGGTGTCATTCGTGATGTAGGCCGTGTTCTGGATATGCCTTATGCCCAGGTGGACACCATCGCCAAGATGATCCCACAGGAGCTGAATATCACCATTGACAAGGCACTGGGAATGAATCCGGAGTTTCGCAAGGCTTACGAGGAACAGGACGATATCCATCGTCTGATCGATCTGGCAAAACGTCTGGAGGGGCTTCCGAGGCATACCTCCATGCATGCGGCAGGTGTTGTGATCAGCCAGAAGGATGTATCGGAATACGTACCCCTTTCCAGAGCACAGGATGGTTCCATTGTCACGCAGTTTACCATGACAACACTGGAAGAGCTGGGACTTCTGAAAATGGATTTCCTGGGTCTCCGTACCCTGACGGTTATCCAGAATGCTGTGAAATGGTGGAAAAAAGTACCGGTATGCTTCTGGATATGCAAAAGATCGACTACAACGACAAAAAGGTACTGGATTCTCTCGGAACAGGACGTACTGACGGCGTGTTCCAGCTGGAGAGTGCCGGAATGAAAAGCTTCATGAAGGAGCTGAAGCCTCAGAGCCTTGAGGACGTGATCGCGGGAATTTCGCTTTACCGTCCGGGTCCCATGGATTTCATTCCGCAGTACATCCGCGGAAAAAACCGTCCGGATACCATCCGTTATGACTGTCCGCAGATGGAGCCGATCCTGAAGCCAACCTATGGCTGTATCGTATACCAGGAGCAGGTTATGCAGATCGTCCGTGAGCTTGCAGGCTACACCCTTGGACGAAGTGACCTGGTGCGCCGTGCCATGTCCAAGAAAAAAGCTTCTGTTATGGCAAAAGAACGCCAGAATTTCGTTTACGGAAACGTGGAAGAGGGAGTACCGGGATGTATTGCCAACGGTATTTCCGAGGAGATCGCAAACAAGATCTACGATGAGATGACAGATTTTGCAAAGTATGCCTTTAATAAGTCTCATGCTGCCGCTTATGCAGTGGTTTCCTACCAGACGGCATATCTCAAATATTACTATCCGGTAGAATTTATGGCTGCACTGATGACATCCGTTGTGGAAATGCCGAACAAGGTTGCCGAGTATATTTCGGTATGCCGCCAGATGGGGATCCGGATCCTTCCGCCGGATATCAATCATGGTGTTTATGGCTTTTCTGTTGACAATGGTTCCATTCGTTATGCACTTTCTGCCATCAAGAGTATCGGCCGTCCGGTAATCGAGGGGATTGTGCGGGAGCGTGAGGAGCACGGAGAATATACCTCCCTGAAAACATTTATTGAGCGAAATATCGACCAGATCAACAAGAGAGTTGTGGAAAATCTGATCAAGGCCGGAGCGCTGGATTGCCTGGAGGGAAACCGGAATCAGAAAATGACGGTTTATACGCAGATCATAGACAGTATCAACCAGGATAAGAAGCATACCATGGCGGGACAGCTGAGTCTTTTTGATATTGCGCCTGAAGAAGATAAAAAGGAATTTGAGATCCGTATGCCGCAGGCAGCAGAATATCCGAAGGAGACGATACTGACCTTTGAGAAGGAAGTTCTTGGCATCTATCTCAGCGGTCATCCGCTGGAGCGTTACCGGAATATGATGGAAAAATGATCTCTGCAAAAACTTCTGATTTTCAGCCGGATGATGAAACAGGGATACCGGAGGTTTACGATAACCAGAAAGTGATCGTGGGTGGAATGATCACGGATAAAACCATAAAATATACAAAGAATAATAAGGTAATGGCGTTCCTTACAGTGGAAGATCTGGTAGGCACCGTGGAGGTTGTGGTATTTCCACGTGATTACGAAAAATGCCAGATGTTCCTGAATGAAGATGCCCGGCTCTTTATTCAGGGAAGAGTATCCGCAGAAGACGACAAAGCCAGCAAGCTGATCCTGGAAAAGGTCCGTCTTTTTGATGATATGCCAAGAGAACTGTGGCTCCAGTTTGAAAGCCGGGAAGAGTACGCAAAAGCCGAGACCGGTCTGGTAGACGATCTGATGGAATCCAGAGGAAACAGCACGGTGGTTATTTATCTCAAAGATGTCAAGGCAATGAAGAAACTTCCCCCTGCTTATCAGGTCCATATCGAGGATTCCTGGCTGGAGCGCATGTGTAAAAAATATGGAAGTTCCAATGTTAAAATTGTGGAGAGAGTATTGAAAAACTTATAAAAATGCTATAAACTATACCCGAATATGTGTATTACAATAGGTTGTTTCATAAGATGGAGGATAACAATATGGCAGAGAACAAAATCAAAACGATCGGCGTTTTGACCAGTGGCGGTGACGCACCTGGAATGAATGCTGCAATCCGTGCTGTTGTCAGAAGAGGATTAAGCAGCGGACTGAACGTAAAGGGAATCTATAAAGGATACAGCGGTCTCTTAAATGAGGAGATCAGAGATATGACAGCAAAGGACGTTTCCGATACGATTGAGCGAGGCGGAACAATTCTTTATACTGCCAGATGTGCAGAGATGAGAACAGAGGAAGGACAGCAGCAGGCTGCAGAGATCTGCAGAAAGCATGGGATCGACGGCCTTGTTGTTATCGGTGGAGACGGATCCTTCGCAGGTGCTCAGAAGCTTGCGAACCTTGGAATCAATACCATTGGCCTGCCGGGAACTATTGACCTTGATATCGCATGTACCGAGTACACCATCGGTTTCGATACTGCTGTAAATACAGCTATGGAAGCTATTGACAAGGTACGTGATACATCCACATCCCATGAGAGATGCAGTATCATCGAGGTTATGGGACGTAACGCCGGATACCTTGCAGTATGGTGCGGTATCGCAAACGGTGCTGAGGATATCCTGATCCCGGAGAAATATGATTACGACGAGCAGAAGCTTATTGACAATATCGTAGAGAGCCGTAAGAAAGGCAAGAAACACCATATCATCGTAAATGCTGAGGGTATCGGCCATTCAGAGGCTATGGCGAAGCGTATCGAGGCTGCAACAGGTATCGAGACACGTGCAACGATCCTTGGTCACATGCAGCGTGGTGGAAGCCCTACATGTAAGGACCGTGTATATGCGTCCATGATGGGTGCTCTTGCAGTAGATCTTCTTGTTGCCGGAAAACGCAGCCGTGTGGTTGGATACCGTCATGGTGAGTTTGTCGATTTCGACATCAATGAGGCTCTTGCAATGCAGAAGAATGTAGATTCCTACATGTGGGAGGTCTGCAATTCTCTTTCTCATAATTACAGAAAATAAAGATATTTATGAACTTAAAAAAAAGTTTCAGACGGATTGCATAAACTGAATACGTCACAAATAATTGCCCTCGGCTTTGCGGGGGTGATTTTTGTAGGTGGACTTATTTTGTGGATGCCGTTCTGCAGTGCACCCGGGCAGGCTGTTACCTTCCCGGATGCTGTTTTTACAGCGGCGACCAGCGTATGTGTGACAGGACTTTCCACAGTTGTTATGGCAGTCCAGTGGAGCCCCATTGGAAAAGCGGTTATCCTGTGCTTGATACAGATCGGTGGGATCGGACTGATCGCACTGGCGAATATGATATTCATTAGCTCCGGCGGAAAATTTCCCTGAAAAACCGGCGGATCATCAAGGAATCCTATAACCTGGATGAAATGGGTGGAGTCGTGGCTGTAGTCCGCAGTGTGGTGAAATGCGTGTTTCTTGCAGAAGGAATCGGTGCGGTCCTGTATGCGTTTTGCTTTGTACCGGAATTTGGAATAAAAAAAAGGTCTGGTGCATGCCATATTTCTGGCGGTATCTGCATTCTGCAACGCAGGGATCGATCTTTTCGGGGAAACAAGCCTTTCGGTATATGTGAGCAATCCGCTGGTCAATATCACTACGATTGGCTGATCATTGTGTCAGGCCTTGGATTTATCGTCTGGTGGGATCTGTGGGATAAATTCCGCAAGGTTCTGAGAAAAGAGCTCTCCCCATCCAGAGTTTTTCGTGTATTGCGGCTTCAGAGCAAGCTGGTCCTTACGATGACCGGGATCCTGGTATTTTCAGGAGCATTTCTGGTATTTATTTTTGAATCCGGAAACTTCCACGCTGAAGGGGGCACCACTGGGAACAAAGCTCATGGCATCCTTTTTCCAGTCAGTGACAACACGTACGGCGGGATTTTATACCATGGATCAGTCGCTTTTGTCCACACCTACCGTGATCATTTCCCTACTGTGGATGTTTATCGGAGGATCACCCATGGGCACTGCCGGTGGTGTGAAGACTACTACCATTGCGGTTCTGATCCTTTCTATTGCAGCATATCTTCAGGGAAAAAAGGATGTAGAGGTATACGGCCGCAGGATCCGTGAGAGCTATCTCCGTTCTGCCATGGTTGTTGCAGGAACCAGTGTGTTGATCCTTTTTACCATGACGGTGCTTTTGTCCGCAGTAATGCCGGGAGTGGATCTGGCAGATGTCTTATATGAGATCACTTCTGCGGGGGCTACAGTAGGACTTTCCAGAGGACTGACACCTCAGCTGAATGTGGCAGGCAAGTGGATCGTGATCCTTACCATGTATCTGGGACGTATCGGACCGCTGACACTTGGAACAGCAGTTGTGATGCGTGTACGCAACAGGCCGGGAAGCACCACGCATCTCGGTGAAGAAGATATCATGATCGGTTAAACAGGAGAATAGAATGAAAAATAAATCTTTTGCCGTGATCGGGCTTGGACAGTTTGGAATGACTCTGGCGGTGACGCTGGCAGAGTCAGACTGCGATGTCCTTGCCATTGATGACAAAGAAGAAAATATCGAAGAGATTTCCGAAAAAGTACCTATGCGGTAAAAGCAGATGTCCGTGAACCGGGAATCCTGAAGGCTCTGGGAGTTCAGAATGTGGATGTAGCCATTATCGCAGTTGCCGAAAATCTGGAAGCCAGTATTTCCGCAACCATGCAGGCCAAAGATCTGGGAGTGCCCTTTGTAGTTGCAAAAAGTATGAATTCTCTTCATGGACGTATACTTGACAAAATCGGTGCAGATAAGATCATTTATCCGGAACAGTCCATGGGACTGCGGGTTGCCAGAAATCTTATGTCCGGCGGGTATCTGGATGTGTTTGAGCTTTCAGCGGAGTTCAGTATGGCGGAGTTTTTCCATGCCGGTATCCTGGATTGGAAAAAATCTGGTAGATCTGAATGTACGGGAGCGTTTTCACATTAATATCATTGGCATCAAGCTGGGTGAAAATGTCACGGTAGATCTGGATCCTTCCGAACCGCTTCCGGACAACTGTTCCATAATCGCCATCGGAAAAAACAAGGATCTGAATGCAAGTCGTGAGGAATTACGTTAACCGAATACGGATTGCCGGAAGGAGAGAAATAAAAGTATGATAACCAGTGTATCAAATGCAAAAATAAAAAATGTCATGCAGCTGAACCAGAAGGCAAAAGCCAGAAGAGAGCAGGGACTTTTTGTGGCAGAGGGCCGGAAAATGTTTCTGGAAGCACCGGAAAGCTGGGTTTCCCAGGTGTTTGTTTCCGAGACAGTTTCCCGGGATGGAGAGCTGATGTCTCAGGCAGAAAAATATCCCTGTGAGATCGTGAAGGATTCCGTATTCCGTCAGATGTGTGATACCAAGACTCCCCAGGGGATCCTGACAGTTCTGAAGCTGCCTTCCTGGAGCGAGGAAGAGGTACTGGCGGGAGAAAATCCTCTGGTCATGGTTCTGGAGGATCTTCAGGATCCGGGAAATGCGGGAACCATTCTCAGGACCGGTGAGGGCGCCGGCGTAAGCGGAGTTTTCCTCACAAAAACCTGTGTGGATATCACAAATCCCAAGGTGATCCGTTCTACCATGGGCTCCATTTACAGAATGCCTTTTCTATACGTGGAAGATGTGGTATCATTAGAAAAGAAGCTGAAAGAAAAGGGAATTCGCAGTTTTGCAGCTCATCTGAAGGGTGAGAATTCCTATGATCAGGAATCCTATAAGGGCGGTACCGCATTTTTCATCGGAAACGAGGGAAAGGGCCTGACTGATCAGGCGGCGGAGGCAGCAGACTGTCTGATCCGCATTCCCATGTGCGGAAAGGTAGAATCGCTGAATGCTGCCATGGCATCGGGAATTCTGATGTACGAAGCTGCAAGACAGAGAAGAGAATAAGAGAGGAGGGGTTTTATGACACCTTTGGCCTGGCTTGGAATACTGGCAATTTTACTGGTAATTGAAGCGATCACGGTAGGACTTACCACTGTCTGGTTTGCAGGCGGTGCGCTTGTGGCGTGCATTGCCTCGTGGCTTGGTGGGGGAATTGTTGTACAGCTCCTTTTATTTTTCGGAGTTTCCGTGGTGCTTCTGATCTTTACCAGACCTCTGGCGGTCCGCTACATGAACAAGGGCGTGGAAAAGACCAATGCAGAGAGCCTTCTGGGAAAAAGAGCCGTAGTGATACAGCCGGTCAACAACCTGGCCCAGACCGGGCAGGTGAGGATCAATGACATCGAGTGGACTGCACGGACCGCAGATGACGGGGAAGAAATTCCAACAGGTGCAGTGGTTGAGATCGAAGAGATCCGCGGAGTGAAGCTGATCGTAAAAGAAATTAGCAAGGAGGGCTAAATTATGGGTGGAGTTGTTGTTTTGCTTGTAGTCATCGTTCTTGTGCTGTGGGTACTTGCATCCTGTATCCGCATTGTACCGCAGGCCTATGCAGTGGTACTGGAACGTCTTGGCGCTTACAAGGCTACCTGGGGTACAGGAATCCATTTCAAGGTTCCGTTTATTGAGCGTGTTGCAAGAAGAGTAAACCTGAAAGAACAGGTTGTGGATTTTCCACCGCAGCCGGTAATTACCAAAGATAATGTAACTATGCAGATCGATACGGTTGTATTTTTTCAGATCACAGATCCGAAGCTTTACGCATATGGCGTTGAGAATCCGATCATGGCGATCGAGAATCTTTCTGCTACAACACTTCGTAACATCATCGGTGATATGGAGCTGGATGAGACACTGACATCCCGAGAGGTTATCAATACCAAGATGCGTGCTTCCCTTGATGTGGCTACAGATCCATGGGGAATCAAGGTTAACCGTGTGGAGCTTAAGAACATCATTCCTCCGGCAGCCATCCAGGATGCATGGAGAAACAGATGAAGGCTGAGCGTGAGAGACGAGAAGCCATTCTGAAAGCAGAAGGAGAGAAACGTTCCACCATCCTTGTTGCAGAGGGTAAAAAACAGTCCGCTATCCTGGATGCGGAGGCTGAGAAGCAGGCGGCGATCCTTCATGCGGAGGCTCAGAAGGAGCGTATGATCAAAGAGGCTGAAGGACAGGCACAGGCAGTCCTTAAAGTACAGCAGGCAACTGCAGAAGGACTTCGTATGATCAAGGAAGCAGGAGCAGATGAATCTGTTCTTACTCTGAAGAGCCTGGAGGCTCTTACAAAGGTTGCTGACGGCAAGGCAACGAAGATCATCATTCCGTCCGAGATACAGGGCATCGCAGGGCTGGCAACATCCCTGAAGGAAATCATGACAGATAAACCGGCAGAGCAGAAATAAATCTGTAGCCGTGAGGAGGACATATTATGAATCTTAAAGGAAGAAATTTCCTGACACTGAAAGACTTTACACCGGAAGAGATCACTTACATGATCGACCTTGCAGCAGATCTGAAGGCAAAGAAAAAAGCAGGAGAGCTTCATGAGTATTACAGAGGTAAGAATATTGCCCTGATTTTTGAAAAAAACAAGCACAAGAACACGCTGTTCCTTTGAAGTGGCAGCTCATGATCTGGGAATGGGTTCTACCTATCTGGATCCCACAGGCTCCCAGATCGGAAAGAAGGAGAGCATCGCAGATACTGCAAGAGTTCTCGGAAGAATGTATGAGGGAATCGAGTACCGTGGCTTCGGTCAGGATATTGTTGAGGAGCTTGCGAAGCATGCAGGTGTACCGGTATGGAATGGCCTGACAAATGAGTATCATCCGACACAGATGCTTGCAGATATGCTGACAGTACGTGAACATTTCGGCAAACTGAAAGGCCTGAAGCTTGTATACATGGGCGATGCCCGTTACAACATGGGTAACTCCCTGATGGTTGTATGCTCCAAGCTTGGTCTTGATTTCGTAGCCTGCACCAATAAGAAATATTTCCCGAATGATGAGCTTGTAGCACAGTGTCAGCAGTGGGCAGAAGAGGCAGGTTCCACCATCACTCTCACAGAGGATGTGGAGGCAGGAACAAAAGATGCGGACATCATCTACACAGATGTATGGGTATCCATGGGCGAGCCTGACGAAGTATGGACAGAGCGTATCCACGACCTGACACCATACAAGGTTACCAGACATGTAATGGAGAACGCCGGTGAAAAGGCGATCTTCCTTCACTGTCTGCCGGCATTCCATGATCTTAAGACAAAGATCGGAAAAGAGATGGGCGAGCGTTTCAACCTTACAGATATGGAGGTTACAGATGAGGTATTCGAGTCTCCGCAGTCCAAGGTATTCGACGAAGCTGAGAACCGTATGCACACCATTAAGGCTGTGATCGTTGCAACATTAGGAGAGCCGGAGAAATAATGTCAGATTTATTTAATGAAGAAATAATTTCACAGGCAACACATACAAAATGGGCGGGCAAAACCGTCCATTTTGCAAGAGAAACAGATTCCACAAACCTCTGGGGAAAACGTGCCTGGAGGGAAGAAGGCGCAGGACACGGAGAGCTGTTTGTGGCAGAATATCAGTCCGCAGGACGCGGACGTTTTACAAGACGATGGAGTGCGCCGCCGGACAGTGCCATTACTATGAGTATCCTTATTTGCCCGGAATTTTCTCCGCAGAAGGCGCCGATGCTGACACTTGTTATGGGACTTTCGGTTGCACAGGCAGTGGCAGAGCTCGGTCTTGAGGTAGGGATCAAATGGCCTAACGATGTAGTTGTTTCCCGCAAAAAGATCTGCGGTATCTTAACCGAAATGACCATGAAGCAGGATAAGATCGGCTGTGCAGTTATCGGAGTCGGGATTAACGTAAATATGGAAAGCTTCCCGGAAGAAATGGCAGATAAGGCTACATCTCTGTATCTGGAAAGCGGACATCCCTTTGACCGGGCACAGGTAGTCGGACTTGTGATGAAGCATTTTGAGGAAAATTATGAGAGATTTGTACAGACAGAGGATCTCAGCGGCCTGAAACCGGATTATGAGAAAATGCTGGCCAATCTGAACCAGCCGGTACGTGTACTGGATCAGAATGATCCATATGAGGGGATCGCAAGAGGGATCAATGCCGGCGGAGAGCTTCTGGTAGAGCGTGCAGACGGTACAGTCGAGGAAGTAAATTCCGGAGAGGTTTCTGTACGTGGTTTATACAGCTATGTGTAAAACATGCAGCACAGATCGGATAAAATTTCCGGTAGCGATTTTCCGTTGATGTTTTATTGCAGTAGTGGAAAAAACAAGAATCTCCCTGCTTTAGCTGTGGGGAGTGTCAAGTTATAAATAAAGGAGATTTTATGTATCAGGATAACATTGTGCTCTGCGGAGCAAGCTCTTATGAGCAGAAATATTATTTTAACCAGGATTTTGCGTCTCTTCCTGAGACGGTAAAGCAGGAGCTGCAGATCATGTGTGTGCTTTTCACAGAGGATGTAGGCGGGATCCTGACACTGGAATTTGATGAGGACGGCAGTCTGCAGTTTAAGACTGAGGCCCTGGAGGCAGATGCCCGTTTTGACGAGATCGGAAGTGCTTGAAGATCAAGGAACTCCAGCGGGACAAAAGAGAGCTTCTGGAATCTCTGGAAATGTATTACAAGGTATTTTTCCTGGGAGATATCCCGGATGAGGAACTGCAGAAAAAAGCAGATGCCGTTGAGGAATGATCCATGAAGATGCAGTGGAAGATTGGAAATGTGGAGATACCGAACCCCTTTGTGCTTGCACCGATGGCAGGGGTTACGGATCTGGCATTTCGAAGACTTTGCAAGGAGCAGGGTGCAGGCCTGATCTGTATGGAGATGGTCAGTGCCAAGGCGATTTCTTTTCATAATAAGAATACAGAGGCGCTGATGGAGATCGATCCCGGGGAGCATCCGGTATCTATGCAGCTTTTCGGCAGCGAGCCGGACCTTATGGCAGAGGTGGCAAAAAGCATTGAGGAGCGTCCCTTTGACATTCTCGATATCAATATGGGATGTCCGGTTCCCAAGGTGGTAAATAATGGCGAGGGCTCAGCTCTTCTGAAGGATCCTCAGCTGATCGAAGAGATCGTCCGCAGTGTTTCCGGAGCAGTTTCCAAGCCGGTAACGGTGAAGGTCCGCATTGCTTTGATGAAAATACGCCGGTGGATGTGGTGGAGATCGCAAAACGGGTGGAGGATGCCGGTGCAGCAGCCATCGCAGTTCATGGAAGGACCAGACAGCAGTATTATTCCGGTCAGGCGGACTGGGATGCTATCCGCAGGGTGAAGGAAGCGGTGACTATTCCGGTGATAGGAAACGGAGATATCGTTTCACCGGAAACTGCAGAAGCCATGTTTAAAGAAACTGGCTGCGATGCAGTGATGATCGGTCGTGCAGTACGTGGGAACCCGTGGATCTTCCGGGAGCTGAACCACTATTTCCGCACCGGGGAAAAGCTTCCCAGGCCAACCGCAGAGGAAGTCTGCGAGATGATCCTGCGCCATGCCGAAGATCAGATCGCGATCAAGGGTGAGTATATCGGGATCCGCGAAATGCGGAAGCATGTACCTGGTATACAGCCGGTATGCGGCACAGTGCGGGAATCCGGAGAGAATCTAATAATATTTCAAGCTATGAAGAGCTGAAAAAGCTTACAGATATGGTACTGGAGCGATAAAAGAGAAAAGTATGCCGGAGAAAACGAAACGTTCTATTGACAAGGAACGGGGCGCGTGCTACAGTCAGTTAGCGGGAATCCGCAGAAAGTTTTTTTGTTTTACAGGAGAAAGATAATGGCAGATAAAATAGCAGTTTTAATTCCTTGCTACAACGAAAGCAAGACGGTAGCAAAGGTTATCCGCGATATGAAAAAAGCACTTCCGGAGGCTGTGATCTACGTATATGATAATAACTCTACAGATGGAACAGACGAGATCGCCAGAAAAGAAGGGGCAGTTGTCCGTTATGAGTATCAGCAGGGAAAAGGAAACGTGATCCGCAGTATGTTTCGGGATATCGATGCGCAGTGTTATCTTATGGTAGATGGCGACGATACTTATCCGGCAGAGTTTGCAGCTGAAATGTGCAGCAAGGTTCTGGAGAAAGGCACAGACATGGTAGTTGGTGACCGCCTTTCTTCTACATATTTTACAGAGAACAAGAGACCTTTCCACAACTTTGGAAACAGCATCGTAAGAGGTTCCATTAACCGTCTTTTCAAAAGCAACATCAAGATATCATGACAGGTTACCGTGCCATGAGTTACCGCTTTGTAAAAACATTCCCGGTACTTTCCAGGAATTTTGAGATCGAGACAGAGATGACGATCCACGCCATCGATAAGAACATGCAGGTTGAGAATGTAGTCATTGAATATCGTGACAGGCCGGAGGGAAGTGAGTCCAAGCTGAATACTTATGCAGATGGATTTAAGGTCCTGAAGATATTGTGAAAATGTTCAAGAATTACAAGCCGCTGGAGTTCTTCTCCCTTATCGCAGCAGTGCTGTTTGTGGTGGGAATGGTATTCTTTATTCCGGTGCTGGTACATTTTCTGGAGGTTGGGACAGTGGAAAAGATCCCGACACTGATCGTCAGCGGGTTTGTGATCCTGACAGCTATCATCTGCTGGTTTTCCGGGATCATCCTTTCTACACTGGTCAATCAGCATAAACAGGATTTTGAGTATCAGACACAGATGGTGACTAATCGTTATAAAGATCTTTTCCAGAGAAGAAATAAGGAATCAGACCGGGCAGGATAATATAGAAAAGCCGTGTTGAAATCTGAGATTTCGCGCGGCTTTTTTTTGCATATTTCAGGGACCCTTTTTCGACGTGGAATGCTTGACAATACTGGGGCTTTTCGGTATAATACAGGAATTGTGAATATCCTGAGATTTTTACGCCCTTTTTTAGAAAAAAGAGCTCTTGGGAATGGTAGCAACAGAAATATCCGAAGCTGTATTTTTTTCAGAAAAAACAGCACGGTTTTGAAAGGAAGTAAGGCAAAATGGAAGAAGCAAAGAAGAACTTACTCACATACGCAGGACTTAGAAAACTGGAAGACGAGCTGCACGATCTGAAAGTTGTTAAGAGAAAAGAAGTAGCAGGAAAGATCAAAGAGGCCAGAGAGCAGGGAGACCTTTCTGAGAACGCAGAGTACGATGCAGCAAAGGATGAGCAGAGAGATATCGAGGCACGTATCGAGGAGATCGAGAAGATCCTCAAGAACGCTGAGGTTGTAGTAGAGGACGAAGTCGATCTTGACAGAATCAGCGTAGGCTGCAAGGTTAAGGTTCATGATTATGAATTTGAGGAAGATATGGAGCTGAAGATCGTAGGTTCACAGAGGCTAACAGCCTTGAGGGAAAGATCTCCAATGAGTCTCCGGTAGGTAAAGCACTGATCGGTGCACACACCAACGATATCGTTGAGGTTGAGATGCCGTCCGGAATCATGAAATACAAGGTTCTTGAGATCCAGAGAAACGTATAAAGCAGACAACGGAGCGGATCGTACAGATCCGCTTGAAAGACAGATAGATTAAGGAGGCCAACAAGTGGCAGAGCAGAAGAAGCAGGATGTAAACCAGCTGCTTAAGGTACGTCGTGACAAACTGGCAGACCTTCAGGCAAATGGCAGGGACCCGTTTCAGATCACAAAATTTGATCAGACACATCATTCCCTTGAGGTAAAGAATCTCTATGAAGCACATGAGGCAGAGCTTCTCAAAGATCGCAAGGAACTTGATGTAACAGGTCTTGATGAAGAGCAGGCAAAAGAGGCTCAGAAGAAGGATTATGAAGAAAGAAGAAGCATCATGGACGCAAGCCCGATCCATGTATCAATCGCAGGACGTATGATGTTCAAGCGTGTAATGGGAAAAGCTTCTTTCTGCAATATCCAGGATTTACAGGGTAACATTCAGGTTTATGTGGCAAGAGATGCCATTGGAACCGATTCCTATGCAGATTTCAAGAAATCTGATATCGGCGATATTTTTGGTCTGGAGGGATTTGCTTTTAGAACAAGAACAGGTGAGATCTCCATTCATGCAGAGAAGATGACTCTTCTTTCCAAGAGCTTACAGATCCTTCCTGAGAAATTCCACGGACTGACAGATACAGATACCCGTTATCGTCAGAGATATGTGGATCTTATCATGAACCAGGACAGCAAGAATGTATTCATCAAACGTTCCCAGATCCTTAAGGAGATCCGTAACTTCCTTGCAGGACGTGACTTCATGGAAGTTGAGACACCAATGCTGGTTTCCAACGCAGGCGGTGCAGCTGCAAGACCATTTGAGACACATTATAACGCACTGAACGAAGACGTTAAGCTTCGTATTTCCCTGGAGCTTTATCTTAAGAGACTGATCGTAGGCGGACTTGAGAGAGTTTACGAGATCGGCCGTGTATTCCGTAACGAGGGTGTTGATACCCGTCACAATCCGGAGTTCACTCTGATGGAGCTTTATCAGGCATATACTGATTATGAGGGAATGATGGAGCTGACAGAGTCCATGTTCCGTTACCTTGCAGAGAAGGTCTGCGGTTCCACAAAGATTTCCTACAATGGTATCGAGATCGATCTTGGAAAGCCTTTCGCACGTCTGACCATGAACGATGCCATCAAGAAATATGCAGGAATCGACTTTGATGAAGTAGCAGATGATGAGGCAGCCAAGAAGCTTGCTGACGAGCATCATATCGAGTATGAGGATCGCCATAAGAAGGGTGATATCATCAACCTCTTCTTCGAGGAGTACTGTGAGAAAGAGCTGATCCAGCCGACATTTATCATGGATCATCCGATCGAGATCTCTCCGCTGACTAAGAAGAAACCTTCCGATCCGAACAAGGTAGAGCGTTTCGAGCTCTTTATCAATACATGGGAAATGTGTAACGCATATTCCGAGCTCAACGACCCGATCGATCAGAGAGAGCGTTTCAAAGCACAGGAGCTCTTGCAGACGCAGGTGATGAGGAAGCCAACCACACAGATGAAGACTTCCTGAATGCACTGGAGATCGGTATGCCGCCAACAGGTGGTATCGGATACGGAATCGACCGTCTCGTTATGCTCCTGACAGACAGCCAGGCTATTCGTGACGTACTTCTGTTCCCGACAATGAAGAGCTTGGATAAATAAATCCAGTGTTTATGCGGGTTTGAGGCATTTGAGTACGTCAAAGGACGCATTAAAAGACGTATTTTGGCATAGTCATTTACATCAGTATGAAAGAGTACACAAT
>ENA-OQMZ01000322-OQMZ01000322.1-human-gut-metagenome-genome-assembly--contig:-NODE-322-length-20998-cov-5.751521_pt1 | contig 20998 bp, 18 predicted proteins | sample MGYA00242621_ERZ504862 | MGnify/ENA primary metagenome ERZ504862 (study PRJEB26092, sample SAMD00036393) | human gut metagenome | host: Homo sapiens | study: EMG produced TPA metagenomics assembly of...
CTGTCAATCTGTGTGGTATTGGAGCGAGGACCGACTGCCAGTGGAGCATACTACCAACTGCCAACTCATACCTTAGCGTAGATGCTTCCAATCCGTTTGTTCCAATGGGAACAAAGGTAGTTATGAATGGTGTCGAATATACCGTAGAAGATACCGGAGCTTTCGCAAGATACGGTGTACAATTTGATGTCTATTATGACAGTCATGCGGCAGCATCTGCACATGGACATCAGACCTGGGAATGTTATCTTGCAGATGATAACGGAAGCAATGAAGTCGAAGTGACCAGAATCAGAGATGTGGACACGCTGAATGTAACATTGACCAGTGGAAACCTGATGTCAATCTGTCAGGACAGGCTGGGATTTTTCCAGAAAGAACTGTTCAGTGCCTACAACGATACCAAAGGCAACCTGCAGATGTTTGCAACACCGGTTGATTTTAACTGGTATTCCAGTGTGACCAGCTATTATGGATATCGGATTCATCCAATATCAGGAGCAAATCAGTTACACAATGGTATGGATATCGGAGCACCGGAAGGGACAAAAGTAATGGCAGGGCTGACCGGAACGGTTACAACTTCTGCTTATAACGACAGCTATGGCAATTATGTTGTAATCAAGGACAGTAAAGGCTATGAACTGCGGTATGCACATTTAAGCAGCCGGAGTGTATCTGCAGGTGCATCCGTCACGAAAGGTGATGAGATCGGTCTTGTAGGAAATACCGGAAATTCTACAGGAAGCCATCTTCACATTGAACTTTTGAAAAATGGAGAGCGGTTAAACCCGATCTTTTATCTGGAAACAGGAGAAGGAACAGGCTTTGGTGGTAATGAATATACCAGTGAAGCAGCGCAACGTTTACTGGAAGAGGCTGCAAAATATCTTGGAACACCGTATGTGTGGGGCGGATATTCCCCAAGTGGATTCGATTGTTCCGGATTTGTCAGCTACTGTCTGGTTCATTCCGGGGTAAGAAATACGGGAAGGCTGACTGCACAGGGACTGTACAACATTTGTACGCCAGTATCCCAGTCAGAAGCACAGCCAGGAGATCTGATCTTCTTTACCGGAACCTACGATGCAGGAGAACCAGTAACGCATATTGGAATCTATGTGGGCAATGGTCAGATGATCCATTGTGGGCATCCGGTTCAGTACACGTCCATCAACTCTCCATACTGGCAGAGCCATTTCTATGGATTCGGGCGATGGTAAGGAAAAGGGCGGTATAACAGCCGCCCGGAAAGGAGAAGAGATGAAAAGTCTTGAAAAAGCAACGGCAGATTATGAGAAAGCCAAGGAAAAAATGGAAGCATCTAAAGCCAGATATGAAGCAGATTTAAAGCGGTTCAAGGCTGCGGAGATTGCAAAAACAGAAGCAGAAAATCTGGAAATTGTAAGAATTATCCGTGCAATGGATATGAGTATTCCGGAATTGGAAGCTTTCAAAAAGAGAATGAAAAATGAAACTGCCCGGCAGGTAGAAATACAGAAGGAGGAAACAAAAGCCGATGATGAATCTGGAAAAAATGAAACAGAAGAAGAGAACAATTACTAAAAGCAGAGTAAAAAAGAGCTTGCTTGCTGCAACGACATTTCTTTGCCTGACAACACCTTTGCTCCAGACACAGACTGCTTATGCAGCTGAGAATACCACGCCTGCAATCACGATTGAGAAACCGGATGGCTGGAAACAGGGAGAAACAATCATTGCTGTTACGGTAGATGCCAGTCATATGCCGGAAGGTTTCTCAATAGCAAAGATTGAAGCAAAAGCAGGAAAAGATGGAAGCTGGCAGGATGTAACCGGAAGTGGAAGTATCACGATCACTGGAAATCAGACAGTGTATGTGCGTGTTACAGATGGTGAGGGGAAGGTCTATGAGCAGAATCGCTCTATTAAGTGTTATGACACGGAAAAGCCTACACTCTCTGCTTCCCTGACAGATGGTGTGCTGACGATTCAGGGGAATGATACAGTATCAGGGATTACTGCAGTAACAGTCAATGGCACCACTTATACAGACTTGAAGGATGGAATGCTGAGAGTGCAATTGACACAGAAAGATTTTACTACAAAACAGATTGAGATTACGGTAACAGATGGTGCCGGAAATACGTCTGAAAAGTATGTGTTACAGAATCCTTATTATGAATGGGCAAAGAAGCAGGCAGAGAAACAGAAAACTTCCAGTGACAGTAATGGTGCAATGGCAACCACGACCAGTGCAGATGCAACTGGGACTGAGAAAACAACGACTTCACCGCTTCCGCAGGATGCACAGGCTTCTGAGCCGACAGATGCAAAAGGAACCGTGGATGATCGGACAGTGACAGGTATTGAGGAACAGCTTAATAAAGAAGGCGAGACAGCAGATTCTGTTACTAAAACAGCTACGGAAGGAACAAAAGAGTTTTATACCATTTCAACTAAGAGTGGTAAGATTTTCTATCTGATTATTGACAATTCAAAATCTCAGGATAATGTGTATTTTCTTACAGAAGTCAGTGAAAAAGATCTGATGAACTTCACACTTTCTGATTCGGTGACACTTCCGGAAGTGGATACGGTTTATGCAGAACCAGAGAAAAAAGCAGAGGAAGAAAAACCGGAAACGACAGAGTCAGCCGAGAAAGATAAGGTAGAGGATGATATTCAGATGCCTGAAGATAAAAGTCCATTTGGAACGTATCTTTTGATTGCACTGGTTGCAGTCGGAGCTGCGGCGGGAGGATATTACTTCAAAGTCTATAAACCAAAACATGAATATGATGATGAGGATGAGATGGAAGAGGATGAAGATGAATCCGAAGATTCAGAGTCAGAAAAACGGGAAGTAGACGATGCAGATGAGCAGGAAGAAAGTACAGAACCGGAAATTCTGAGAGATGAAGATTTTGACGATAATGTGCTGGAAGATGAAGAAGAGGAGCAGGAGTAAATGAAATTAGTGATTACAGAAAAGCATCGGTTGCGATGGCACTGGCTTCCGTGCTTGGAGCCAGAACAAGAAAAGATGGCTACGTGGAGGGAAACGGTTATATCGTTTCCTGGTGCGTAGGACATCTGGTTGGATTATGTGATGCATCGGAATACGATGAAAAATATAAAAAATGGAGATATGAAGATCTGCCGATTGTGCCGGAATGTTGGAAACACAAGATTTTGGAGGGCACAAAGAAGCAGTTCGGAATCTTAAAGAAACTGATGAGAGATTCTGAAGTGAATGAAGTAATCTGTGCCACTGATGCAGGACGTGAAGGTGAGCTGATCTTCCGTCTGGTGTATGAGCAGGCAGGATGTAAAAAGCCGATGAAGCGACTCTGGATCTCATCTATGGAAGAACAGGCAATTAAAGATGGATTTGCGTCATTAAAAGACGGTTCGTGTTATGACAGTCTCTATCAGTCAGCACTTTGCAGGGCAAAGGCTGACTGGCTGGTGGGAATCAATGCGAGCCGTCTTTTTTCCGTTCTGTATAACCAGAATCTGAAAGTTGGAAGAGTACAGACACCAACACTTGCCATGATCGTGGATCGAAATCAGAAGATCAAGGAATTTATCAAAGAAAAATATTATATGGCTCATATCAAGTTTGATGATATGGATGCAGTCACGGAGCATTTTCAGAAAAAAGAGGATGCAGATAAAGTGGCTGAGGACTGCTAGAGCGGATGTGCGAAGTGGAGAAGGATGATGTGAAAGAGAAAACGGTCCGTCCTCCGAAGCTTTATGATTTGACCACTCTGCAGAGGGAAGCAAACAGAATGTTTGGCTATACCGCTCAACAGACATTGGATGCCGTGCAAGAGATGTATGAGCAGAAACTTGTCACTTATCCGAGAACAGACAGCCAGTATCTGACAGATGAGATGGGAGAAAGCACAGAAACTCTGATTCAGATGTTACTTGGGAAAATGCCCTATGCCGAAGGGCTGGAATATCAGCCGGACGTGAGTAAGGTATTAAATTCAAAGAAAGTATCTGATCACCATGCAATTATCCCGACCGTGGAAGTAGCAAAGGCAGATATAGGTAAACTGAAAGAACGAAACTGCAAGATTTTGTATCTGATCAGTGCCAGGGTACTGACAGCAACCGCAGATCCTTATATTTATGAAAGCCATAAATGCCAGATGTGGAAAATATCTTATATGTTTCCAGAGCCAAAAGAGGATGTGAGATAACCATTGTGAAAGAGCAAGAAAAAGAGACAGTTCGGTGCAGAGAAGCGTTTGGAGAATTATATGAACAGCTAAAAGATCAGGGATTTGCACAGGCGCATTATAGTTACATTGTTAATTTGGGAAAAGTAGAAGGGTTAGAAAAAGGCGTACTACGGTTGAAATGCGGAATAGAACTGAATGTTTCAAGAGCAAAGAAAGAAGAGTTTACCGAGGCACTGTTTGAATATCTGAGGGAAAGGAATGGTTGATCTGATGAGTTTGCTAAGTGATGCTTTGATTGGCAGTTTCCAAATGCTTATGCTGAATGATTTCGGTAAGAATATGTTCCCATATAGGATTAAAACCTGTTGGAAAAGGATTCTAATATATGGCGTAACGGCATTGGTTATTCTTGGTGTGAATCATATAGAGTCTACGTTTGTCAATATTATGATGGTTCCTGTCTGCTATACTATTGCCTCTATTGTCATTTTCCAAGGAAGTGTATGGAAGAAAATTATTTTGGCCTGTTGCTATTATATGCTGGCTATAGTACCTGAGTTTTTGTTTGCTGTAATTACAGGGGCTTATGGAGTAACCGGGACAGAAAATAACTTTCATTCAGAGTTGGAAAAGTTGCTGTCACTTTTGTTGATGAGCACAATTACATTTTTATTAGTAAAATGTTTTAACCAGATCACGAGAAAGAAAAATTACCAGACGATTGAAAATAAATTGTTTACTGTGCTGTTAACTCTGCCGGCGGCGACAATTATCATTTTTATGTGTATATATTATTCGCAGATTTCTTTTACTGGCGTGAATCGTATCATGATTCCTATTGGGGCAGCATTGTTGTTAATGACGAATATCTGTATATTTGCAGTCTTTGATAAATTAATTGAGAAGTCTGAAGAAGTAAAAAAGATGGAATTGCTTTATCAGAAAAGTAAAGCTGAAAATATCAATCAGAAATATATCAATAAGGTAAACGAAGATAAAAGGGTTTTTCTGCATGATGTGAATAAATTTCTTTGTACTGCGGCGAGTTTGATAGAAAATGGGAAAAATCTTGAACTGGATAGCATGGTGAGACATTTGGGGATCCGGATGGAGGAACTGAAAAATTATAGTTACTGCGCTGATCCGGTTCTAAACAGTATTTTATGTGAAAGAAAATTTGTCGCCGAATCAAAAGGCATATTGTATAAAATCAAGCTTGGAAATAATCTTAGAACAGATTTTATAGAAGACCTGGATTTGATTTCTATTGTGGGGAATCTTTTGTACAATGCAATCGAGGCTGCTGAAAAGACAAAGAAAGACCAACATGTGATTTGTAATATGTATATGGGGAATGAGGGACATCTTTTGGTAATGGAGTTTTATAATAGCTATATTCTTCCGTTGATCAAGGAAAGAGAACACTATATAAGCACAAAGAGAAATCCGGAAGATCATGGGATCGGATTACATACAGTAGGTAAATTGGTTGAAAAATATGGAGGAGTCATGAGGATAGAAGCTGGCGAGGAGGAGTTTTCGGTTAAGATTGTTTTTACAGTTAAATAGTAGAATGCAAAAATCGCCCAAAAAATTACCATTTTAGCCGGGATAATTGAAATAGGGGCGATTTTTTTAGTAGAATCACGAAAAAAAGGAGGCAAATTGCTATGGAAAAAATATTAAATGTAATGACAACTAAAATATTAGAAGGAATCAATGCTTTGGCGCTCAGGCTGACGATGCGTTCAGCGAATCTTGCTTGCAATTGGTTATATTTCAAGAAGAAGAACCGGACGAGGTTAAAAGACTGAGGAAATTTTAATGCAGAAGAAAGTGGTAGACTGGCTGTATAATTTACAAAGCCGATGGGGGATTCTTAAAGAAGAAGAACGCAGTTGTATGAATATGCTTATCGACTGCTGTTAAGCAGGATCCTTATATATTCTATTATTATTGCATTGGGTATTATAACGGGAAACTGGTTAGAGATGTTCAGCTTTTTACTGCCATTTGTTTTTTTAAGACAGTATGTAGGAGGAATTCACTTGAAAAAATCTATAAGCTGCATTTGTGTTTCCGGTTTCCTGATTTTTATTTGTGGAAAATATTTAGCAATTAATTTGGAGCTTGGGATTACATTCTGTATAGTATGGCTCATTGCTATTGCTGTTATATTTTTGTTGTCTCCAGTAGACACTGGACACAAAAGATTGGATGAAAAAGAAAGAAAGGTTTATAGGAAATCTGCAAGAAAATTGCTAATTATTGAATTTGTATTGGCTTTCTGTTTTGGTGAAACCGGAATTTTAATAGTTGCTAAAGGGATTGCAGTGGCTCATATAATTTTAGCAAGTGGACTGATATTAGGCAAAAGTCAAAATTTTTTTTGAAAATAAGTTAGGGATTACTAACTTGTGAAAGGATAAAGGATTGATAGATAATAAAAAACTACTGGGAAACGATAATGATATATTTCAAATTAAGGAAGTTTTAGAAAAATCTTTGGATAATAAATGGACTCAGGAAATTGTCTATTTGTTAAGAAAATATTTCTATATAGGATATTGGTCAAATGTGGAAAAGAACGAAAGATATACGATCCAGATGATTCAAGAGATTTTAAAAAAGCATTTGGATTTTTTAGATGAAGATAGGGGAACAGAGGAAGTGCTGAGAAAATTTCGAGCAATGCTGCCCTACCTGCAGCAGTTGGTAATATCAGATATGAAAGCGGCATATGAAGGTGATCCGGCAGCGAAGAGTTATGAGGAAAGCATAGCGGCTTATCCAGGTCCTTTGGCAGTACTTATTCAAAGGACGGCTAATTGTCTGTATAAATTGAAAGTTCCTATTTTACCAAGAATTATGACAGAGTACGCACATTCAATAACAGGAATAGATATCCATCCAGGAGCAGAAATTGGAGAGAGTTTCTTCATTGATCATGGAACAGGAGTTGTAATCGGAGAAACTGCTGTTATCGGGAATCATGTAAAAATATATCAGGGTGTGACTTTGGGAGCTTTGTCAATTCGCGGAGGTCATAAACAGAAATGGTTGAAACGGCATCCTACTGTTGAAGATAATGTAACAATTTATGCGGGAGCTACAATCTTAGGAGGCAATACAGTGATTGGAAAAAATTCTATTATTGGTGGAAACGCATGGGTAACGCAATCTGTACCACCTTCAACAAAGATATTTTCAGATTTTATGGAGATGAAATTACAACCGATTTCTGGAGGAGGATTAACATGAATCAAAGGCTTTTGAAAAACGGTGAGAATATTAACTCCCAAGATATAACATTATTTTGTTTCCCGTTTGCTGGTGGAGGGGCTTCCGCATACAATTCTTGGGTTCAAAAAATGAAAGGCAAAGTAACTGTTTGTCCGATCCAGCTACCGGGCAGGGAAGAAAGGATTATGGAAAAGCCGTATCATAATATGACGGATATGTTAGATGAATTGGAGGAAATTATATGGGAAAACATAAGAGGACCGTATGCATTCTGGGGACATAGCATGGGCGGAAAGATTGCCTATGAGTTAGAAAAAAGAATGGAAAAAAGAGGAAAGACAGCCCGATGCTTCCTGGTATCAGGAAGTCGTATCCCAAATATTCCAGAACCCAATCCAATCTATCATCTTCCAGATGACGAATTTAAAAAGGCGCTCGGCAGATTTGAAGGAACGCCAAAGGAGATACTGGAAAACCAGGAACTTTTGGATTTCTTTCTGCCTATGCTGCGAGCTGATTTTACAATGGATGAAACGTATTATGATAAAGATCTTATCACTTTACGCAGTCCGATTGAGGCGTTTGGAGGACGAAAAGATCGGGAAGCAGATGAAGCAGCAATGAAAGAGTGGGGAAAATATACAGAAGGGGCGTTCCACTGCCATATGTTCGAAGGTGGGCACTTTTACATTCGGGAACAGGAAGAAGCTGTTCTGTCAGAAGTACAGAAATGCCTTCTGGGTGTTCCAGATGAAAATTGAATTATACGGAAACCGGGAACTTTTGAATATAGGAAAGCTGGAACTGCATACAGGAGAGGTACACATCTGGAAACTTCGGTGGAGAGAACTGGAAACTTTTTGGAATAGGCATAAACCTATTTTGGAAAAGGAAGAATGCCAGAAGGCGGAACATTACCGTTTTCATGAAGATAAAATGCGTTATCTTGCAGGAAAGATTGCTGTGAGAATGTTATTGAAAGAGTATTCAGGTGAGGACAAGATTGTTTTAAGACAGGGAAAATGTGGGAAACTGTACTGGAAGGCATCGCCGGGACAAAGGCAGATCACATTTAACCTTTCCCATTCCGGAGAATGGGTGCTGGCAATATTTGCCAGCCGACAGGCTGTGGGAATTGATGTGCAGGAAATGGGAGAGATCTCAGAATATATGGAGATTGCCAAAAATTTCTTTACGGAAGAAGAGGCGACAGAAATTCAGAAAACAGAAAGCCCGGAACGGTTCTATCAGTACTGGGCAGCAAAAGAGGCGTATCTCAAAGCGCTGGGTATCGGTTTGAACAAGGGAATGGACTTCTTTTCTGTCAGGGAAAACAAGATTATAGAAAAAGGAAAGATAAAATCTGGATGGAAATTATATCCGATTCTGATAAAAGATTATGCCGCATATGCAGCGGTGCAAGAGAAAGGAAGGTAATACAAAATGGCAGGTTACAAAAAGGACATGGAACGATATGAAACTCTGGAAGGCTGGGAAAAACTAAGTCTGGGAAAGCAGCTTGATAAATGGGCAACTCAGTACGGAGATAGAATCGCAGTTACAGACAGCGAAGAGGAAATCACTTATTCAGAACTGAATCAGAAAGCAATCCGCATAGGACGCTACTTTATGGAGAAAGGTATCCGCAAAGGGGATAAGGTTCTTGTGCAGCTACCGAACCGGATCTCTTTTGTAAAAGTCTTCTTTGCCCTCGCGAAGATCGGGGCTGTACCGATCATGATGCTGCCGGCCCACAGGGAAGCAGAATTAGAGGGAATCATAGCGCTTGCAAAGCCGACCGCATATATTGTAGCCGAAAAATATTTAGGCTTTGACTATGTGAAAATGACAACGGCTATGCAGAAAAAATATCCATGCATACAAAATGTCTTTGTAGATAAAGTAGAGAGGGAAGAATGGTTGGAGGCGGAAACAAAAGGGCAGAGAGAATTTCCGGAAGTAGACAGTTACAGTACGGCAGTACTGCTGCTGTCGGGCGGTACGACTGGTGTTCCAAAATTGATTCCCCGTACCCATACAGACTATATGTATAACGCAAGAATGTCCGCAAAGCGCTGCCAGTTAGATGAAAATAGTGTTTATCTTGCGGCGCTGCCGGTGGCGCATAACTTTCCGCTTTGTTGTCCGGGGCTTTTAGGCACCTTGGATGCAGGGGGAAAAGTGGTGCTGGCGCCAACGACCAGCCCAGATGATATCCTAACGGCGATTACAGAGGAGAAAGTAACCATCACAGCTCTGGTTCCGGCTATGGTTACGGTGTGTATGGAAATGTTGGAATACGATGAGGATTATGATATTTCCAGCCTGAAGATTTTACAGGTGGGTGGGGCGATGCTGGAGGATTCCCTCGCAGATAAGATTATAGAAGAATGGCCATGTACCTTGATGCAGGTATTCGGGACTGCGGAGGGGCTGCTGTCTTTTACCAGCCTGGATGACGATCCAGCCATAATAGCAAGATGCCAGGGGACGCCGGTTTCCCCTGCAGATGAAGTAAAGATCGTAGATGAAAAGGATGAGGAAGTACCGATAGGAGTTTTTGGAGAACTATTATCAAGAGGACCATATACGATTGACGGATATTATATGGCGGAAGAAGCAACAAGACAAGCTTTACAGACGATGGTTCTACCGGACGGGGGACAAAGCCATGTGGACAGAAAATGGCCGGCTCCGCATGGGAGGGAGAATCAAAGAGCAGATCAATCGAGCAGGAGAAAAGATCATGCCTGCGGAAATAGAGGCATATCTGTGCAAACATCCAAACATTAAGGAAGCCGCTGTTGTAGGCGTACCGGATGAGATGTTAGGAAACCGGATCTGTGCGTTTGTTATGATGGAAGAAGGAAATAAACTGGATGTGCAGGCAATACACCAGTTTTTAAAAGAGATTGGCGTTGCATCTTACAAACTGCCGGATCAAGTAGAACTTATAGAAGAATGGCCGTTGACCAGTGTAGGGAAAATAGATAAAAAAGTGTTAGGACAGATGGCACAGGAAAAATAGGAGATTATAAAGATGGAATACAATGAAATCAAAGAGCAGATCAAACAGAAATTGCCGGTAGAGAAAGAATTTGGAGATTCTGACAATCTTTTAGAGTTAGGGCTTAGCTCTATCGTGATCATGAGGCTTGTCAACCAATGGAGGAAACAAGGAGTAAAGGTTGCCTTTGGAACGCTGATGGAGCATCCGACTCTGAACGAATGGTGGGAAATCATTCAGAAAAGCATGAAGAAAAAGGAGAAGAAAGCGAAAGCAGAAAAACAGGAAAGGATACCGGAAAGGGATATGCGGGAATCATTCCCTTTGACCGATGTGCAGTATGCCTATTGGGTAGGAAGAGAGGATAATCAGGTATTAGGGGGAATTGGCTGTCATGCATATTTGGAATTTGATGGAAACAGTGTGGAGGCTGGACGTCTGGAAGCAGCGTGGAACCAGTTACAGTATCATCATCCCATGTTGAGAGCCTGCTTTACTGAAGATGGGATGCAGAAAATTCAAGAAAGACCGTTTTCCGAAAAATTGCCGGTCAATGATTATTCGAAGATGTTGGAGGAGGAAGCATATAGGAAAGCCGAAGAAGTAAGAGAAAGGCTTTCTCACCGGAAATTGCAGATTGAAAAAGGGGAAGTTGCAGGGGTTGAGCTTACATTGCTTCCGTCAGGGAAAACCCGGATACATATAGATATGGATCTTTTGATCGCAGATGTGCAGAGCCTTCAGATTTTATTAAAAGACCTGGTAGCGACTTATAACGGAGAAAAGCTGTCCGAAGAATCTAAGGACTGGAATTTTGTCGCTTATCTGGAGAAGCAGGCTACAGATGACAGGGAAGAGAAAGAAAAAGCAAAAGATTACTGGAGAAAACGCCTTGATACGCTTCCAAAGGGGCCGGAACTCCCGTTGGCAAAACGTCCGGAAGAAGTGAAAAAGACGGTCTTTCACAGAAGGATTGTGAGAATCGCAAAGAAAGAATGGGAGCACTGCAAAGCAAGGCGAAAGAGTACCAGACGACACCGGCAATGCTGCTTCTTACTGTCTATGCTACGGTGCTGGAGCGGTGGAGCAGAAATAAGAGATTCCTGATCAATATCCCGTTTTTTAACCGTAAGACAGAGTACCAGGGAATAGAAGAAGTAATCGCAGACTTTACTACATTGCTACTTTTGGAAGTGGACTGTGAAAATAATCCTACGTTTCTTGAATTGCTAGGGAGGATACAGAAGCAGCTACATGAAGATATGAAATATACCGCATACTCAGGTGTGCAGGTACAGAGGGATCTGACAAAAAAGTATGGAGATTCTTCAGCAAGTGCCCCAGTGGTATTTGCCTGCAACCTTGGGACACCTCTGGTCAATGAGAGATTCAAAGAAACACTGGGAATCTTTTCCTATATGATTTCCCAAACGCCGCAGGTTTGGAATGATTTTCAGAGCTATGAAGATGAGGATGGAGTACAGCTTACATGGGATAGCGTGGATGCACTTTTTCCGGAGAGTATGGTTGAGGACATGATGAAAAGTTTTGAAAACCTGTTGCATCAGCTTACAGAAAAAAGCTGGAACCAAAGGTTTGACCTGTTGCCGGAAAGTAGGAGGGAAGCCTTGGAAGAAATGCGCAGGACAGGGGTTCCGGAGAATCCTCAGTGCTTACATACGGCGTTCCTGAAGTGTGCAGAAGAACTCCCGCAAAAGACTGCCTTGGAAGATACAGGATATGGAAAAACAATTACATACCGTGAGTTAAAAGAACAGGCGCAGGCTGTTGCAGAACATCTTGTTGCAGAAGGTATCCAAAAGGAACCGGTAGCGATTACTCTGCCGCGCGGATATGAACAGATTGTTGCAGCGTTGGGAATCCTTATGTCTGGAAACTTATATTTACCAGTTAGTTACAACCAACCAAAAGAGAGAAGAAAACTGATCCATGAAAAAACAGGTGTAAAGTATGTGATTACAAATGGGGATTGGGAAAAGAAGATTACATGGCCGGAGGGAACTAGGCGGCTTATTTTAGAAGAAATGAGAGAATGTGTTTCTGAGGTGGAATTGCCAAAAATCATGCCGGAGGACAGTGCTTATATTATTATGACATCTGGTTCTACAGGAATCCCGAAAGGTGTGGAAATTACCCATGCAAGTGCATGGAATACGATTGATGACATCAACAAAAAATACAGGGTATCGAAAGATGATGCAGCTTTGGCAGTATCTGCTATGGATTTTGACCTGTCTGTTTATGACTTGTTCGGAGTTTTAGGGACTGGCGGAACCCTGGTATTGCTGCCGGAGGAAGAAAAGAGAAATGCGGACTACTGGCTGGAACAGGTAAAGAAATACAACATCACTATCTGGAATTCCGTCCCTGTTCTTTTGGATATGTTATTGGTGCGTGCGGAAGCCATGAAGGAACAGATTCCATTAAGGGTAGTTATGCTTTCCGGAGACTGGATCGGGCTGGATCTTCCGGAAAGAGTTGCTGAATTAACGCAGACCTGCGAATTTATCGCCATGGGAGGGGCAACAGAGGCGAGTATCTGGTCTAATTATCAGAATGTGTCGCTTCCGTTGCCTGAAAATTGGAAGAGCATCCCTTATGGACATCCCTTAAAGCATCAGGCATACCGAGTTGTGGATGAATTCGGCAGGGATTGTCCTTACTGGGTAGAAGGTGAACTTTGGATCGGAGGATATGGTGTGGCGAAAGGCTACCGGGGCGATAAGGAACTTACAGAAAAGAAATTTGTGACAGATGAAACTGGACGCTGGTACCGTACCGGAGACCTGGGACGATTCTGGCAGGATGAAACGATAGAGTTCCTTGGGAGGCAAGACCAACAGGTAAAGATTCGTGGACACAGGATCGAGCTTGGAGAGATTGAACACGCTATACAGGGATTCCCAGGAGTTGGAAAGGTAGTGTAGATACCTTTAGTGATGGACATGGAAACAAATCTCTGGCAGCGTATATCGAAGCGGAAAAGAAAGAGAATTCTGGAGTAACTGACTGGAAATATGGAGACAGTTTTTTGGATTCTGCGTGGAAGAAGATGAAAGAATCGGTTTCCGATTGGATGACACTTTCAGATGCAGAGAAAAACGCACAGTATGAGACATTCCTTGCTTATGCCGATCAAAAGTGCCTCCACCTTATGCTGACAGAGCTGGAACGGATTGGGTTATTATCCCGCCAGACCAATGGAGGCTTTGCAGTGGTACCTGCCGCAGAAAATAAAATTGTGGCAGAACAGAAAGTGACGGTTTCGCGATGGTTGGAAATCTTAAAGAAGGAAAGCATTCTACAGAAAGGGTTAAAAGAAATAAATATTGAAGTAAAGACTTTCGGATTACCGGAAGCAGTAGAAGCAGTAGACATCTATTTTGAGAAACTGCAGCCATATCTGGAAGCTATGCTTATAGGCAAAGAGAAGCCTTTGGAAGTGTTTTATCAAAAGGAAGCAGATCTTGCACCGAACAGGCTTTTATCCAGAATTCCAGGACATTCTGAAACGATTAGGGAATTGACAGAGATTTTGGAAAAATTGGAAGAAGTGCCTCATAACGTTCCACTGCAGATTCTTGAAATCGGCACTAGGGATGCGGATATTACCAAGGAGATTTTACATGCACTGGAAGGTGGAACAGTGGCGTATACTTACGCAGATTCATCCAAGTATTTTCTGGAAGAAGCAAGAAGGGAACTTTCAGAGTTTGAGGAAATTGAATTTGAACAGTTTTCTTTGGATGACAGCTTAGATAGGCAAGAGATTATGCCTCATTGTTATGACGTGATTATCACAGCGAATGTTTTGCATAGAAACCATAACGCAGAAAAGGCAGTTGAGAAAATAGCGGAATTATTAAAACCGAATGGGATTTTTTTGATGTCTGAACTATTAGTAAGAACATATCTTCAGGATATTACGGCTGCATTTTTGGAAAATGGATTTGCGGATATTCAGGATGAAAGGAAAGAGAGAGGGTTGGTGACTCCGGATGATTCTCTGTGGAAAGAATATTTTTTAAAAGCAGGCATGGGAGAGCGCCTGGAGTATGGTGAAAAGTATGGCAGGGGCATCTTCTGTGCCAGACAGGGAGAGAAAGTTCTGGAATACAGCGAAGAAGCCTTGCGTGGATACTTGTTGGGAAAAATACCAGAGTATATGGTACCACAGAACTATCATTTTATGGAAATGCTCCCGAGTCTTCCGAATGGAAAAATCAATAGGAAGCAGTTAAAAGAAGATTTCAAAGGAGAGACACCTGCGATTCGGATCTCTGGGGCGAACACGGAAACAGAAAGGAAACTCCTGAAAATTTGGAAAGATCTCTTTGGCTATAGAGTCCTGGGAATCGATGATAATTATTTTACGCTGGGCGGAGATTCCCTCTTGGCTACCAGGCTGATCTCCGAAGTGCAGAAAACCTTTGGGAAAAAATATCCATCAGCACGATTTTCGAGACACTGACGGTAAGGGCACTGGCAAGGGCTATCGAACAGTCCGAAGAAAAAGAACAGGGATTGCCGCAGTTACAACCGGATACAGAAAATGCAAACGAAGCTTTCCCGCTGACGGATGTGCAGTATGCGTATTGGGTGGGAAGAAGCGGTGTATACGACTTAGGAAATGTTGCGACACACTGCTATTTTGAACTGGACGCCCAGGATTTGGATATTGAACGGGCAGAAGAAGCGTGGAACCTGCTGATTCAGCGCCACGGCATGATGCGTGTCCTCATCCAGCCGGATGGGAAACAGCGGATACTAAAAGACGTTCCAAGATATCAGATCGCAGTAAATGATATCCGGGAATTAGGAGAAGATGAGAAAGAATATGCTCTGGAAGAAAAACGGGAAATGATGTCCCATCAGGTCATTCAGACGGAGAACTGGCCTTTATTTGATGTGCAAATAACAAGGATAGGACAACACAGGCAGAGAATCCATATTAGCTTTGATAACATCACATTTGATGGCTGGAGCATGTTCCATATCCTGAATGAATGGGCAGAAATATACAGAAGCCAGAAAATCGGAACACCGATCACACTGTCTTTCCGGGATTATGTGCTGGGATTAGAAAAGCTGAAAGAACTGCCTGACTATGAGGCGGATAAGAAATACTGGGAGGACAGGCTGGAAAACTTTGCCGATGCGCCGAAACTTCCGACAGCAAAGAATGAAAAACAGGTTACAGACCAAAAATTTCGGCGACGGACCGCAAAACTGTCAAGTGAAGAATGGGATTCTGTCAAAGCTATTGCTGGCAAGATTGGGGTAACGCCTGCCGTCCTTCTGATCAGTGCTTATGCGGAAACACTTCGTTTATGGAGCAGTAATAAAGACTTTACGATTAACCTCACCCAATTTGATCGTAAACCTGTGCATCCAGAGGTAAATGAGCTGGTTGGGGATTTTACCACACTGACGCTGTTGGAAGTGTGCCAGCAAAAAGGAGGGAACTTTGCAGATCGGGCGAAAGCAATCCAGCAAAGACTTACAGAGGATTTAGAACATTCAACCTATAGTGCGGTTGAGTTTGAACGTGAGTTAAAGAAACGGACAGGTGATACGCAGGGCGTAATTATGCCGGTTGTATTTACCAGTGGGTTAGGAATAGAGCAGTGGAATGAAGGAAAATGCTTGGAAAACTGAATTATAATATTTCCCAAACGCCGCAGGTATGGCTGGATCATCAGGTGGTAGAGATGGATGGCTGCCTTTGCCTTTTCTGGGATGCCGTAGAGGAACTGTTTTATCCGGGAATGTTGGACGATATGTTCCATACATATATAAGCTTGCTTAGAAACATTGCGGAGAATCAGACGATTGTAGAAGAAGAAAGAAATACGTTAGTAAAAGCTGAAATTTCAGAGAAGCGCCGTATGGCCAATGAAACAGAAAAGATATTTGAGGATAAGACGTTAGATGAATTGTTCTGTGAGGCAGCAGAGAAGTTTCCGGAGAAAGAAGCTGTCGTATCGGTACAGAGAAGAATGACGTACCAGGAATTGAAAGAGGAGGCTCTGTATATTTGCGAGAAGCTTCAGAGAGAAGGTGCCGGAAAAGGAAAAACAGTTGCTGTCTGATGGAAAAAGGCTGGGAGCAGGTTACAGCAGTATATGGAATCTTATTTGCCGGTGCCGCATACTTGCCAATTGATATCCATAATCCGCAGGAACGTATAGAGAAAATCCTCCATGACAGTGAGACGGAGATTATCCTTACACAGCAAGGCGCAGAAAATCAGATGAGCTGGCTAAAAAAATGGAAAACTCTTCCGGTTTGCGGGCGGAAAGCTGGAGAAACTGTTCAGCAGGAAAAAAATGCACCGGAAGATCTAGCATATGTCATCTATACCTCCGGTACAACAGGTATGCCAAAGGGCGTTATGATAAGCCACCGAAATGCGGTAAATACTATTCTGGATGTCAACAACAGGTATCAAATAACGGAAAATGATACAGCATTTGGTATCTCGAACCTTCATTTTGATCTGTCTGTGTATGATATTTTTGGAATGCTGGGTGTTGGAGGGACCATTGTAATTCCTGATCCGGAGAGGGTAAAAGACCCGGAACACTGGGTAGAGGTATTGAATACAGAGAAGGTTACTGTATGGAACAGTGTCCCGGCTTTCGTGGAGATGCTGGCTGAATATGAAGAGTACCAGAAAAAGTTGCATACAAAAACACTGAGGTTAATTTTGATGAGCGGTGATTGGATTCCAGTATCCTTACCTGGAAGAATACGGAACATTTTGGGAGATATAAAAATAGTTGCGTTAGGAGGGGCAACAGAAGCTAGTATTTGGTCAAACTGCTTTGAGGTTCCAGAACAGATCCAAGAAAAATGGAAGAGTATCCCGTATGGAAAGCCGCTTGCGAACCAGAGGTATTATATTCTGGATCAGAATATGGAGAATTGTCCGGATTGGGTAGCAGGAGATTTGTATATTGCCGGGACAGGCGTTGCACAGGGGTATCTGAATGATGAAGAAAGAACAAAAGAAAAGTTTATCATTTGGGAAACGACTGGAGAACGGTTGTACAGTACTGGTGATATGGGGAGGTACTGGGAAGATGGAAATATTGAATTTTTGGGAAGAGTAGATAATCAAGTGAAGATTGCTGGTTATAGAGTAGAACTGGGAGAGATTGAAACTATTTTGCAGACAGTTACTGGAATAAAAAGTGCTATTGTAGTTAAAAAGAAACTACATAACGTGGACACGATGATTGCTTTTTATATAGAAGATGAAAAGAATCAGACGGATTCCGATAAAATTACCATGTATTTGTCGCAATATTTACCTAAATACATGATTCCTTCCGTGTTTATCAAAGTAACAGAATTTCCATTGGGGGTAAACGGAAAAGTAGATCGCATTTTACTGGCAGATCAAAAAATCCCAGAGCAATCTAATAAACAGATGAGTGTAGAGGGAATGACAGAACTGGAAGAAAAAATTCTAAATGTATGGAAGGAAATACTTGTACAAGAGATAAATTTGGATAGTGACTTTTTTGCTGCCGGTGGTAATTCTTTGCAAGCAGTACAACTGACAAATAGACTTTCGGAAGTATTCTCTAAAGAAGTCACTATAGGCGAATTGTTTGAAAATCCTTCTGTAAGAAAAATGGCAAGGTTATTAGGAGAGAACAATGAATAGTAAAATAAAAGTAGTAGTATGTGGAAGTACATTTGGACAACTTTATTTGAAAGCGTTGCAGGATAGATCCGATTTATTTCAAATAGTAGGATTATTTGGTACAGGAAGTGAACGCAGCAAGAAGTGTGCCAAAGAATATGGGATTACTCTATACACAGATATAGAGAAAATCCCCAAAGAAACAGATTTGGCTTGTATTGCTGTTAAGACAGCGGCATTTGGCGGGAAGGGTACGGATATTGCCTTAGCGCTTTTGGATAAGGGGATACATGTGATTCAGGAGCATCCATCTCATCCAAAAGATATGGAACAATGCTATAGAATTGCAAGAAAAAAGAATTTGGTATATCACATTGGAAATTTATATCCATATCTGGAAGATGTAAAGCAATTTATTAAATGCGCTAATTATCTGAATGATAATGATGAGCTTTTGCATATTGATGTGATGTTTTCTGGACAACTCTCCTATCCGTTAATCAAGATATTACAATTAGCAATGCCAAGCATACAGAAATGGGAAATGGAAAAACAGGAAAAAACAGATGGAAAATTTCAATTACTTTGTGGCAGGTTGGGCGACATACCAATCTGTATGCAAATAAATAATGAGGTGGTTCCAGACGATCCTAATAATTATATGCATATATTACATAGAATCACTTTTTTCTATAGCAGCGGACATCTTACTTTGGAAGATACATTTGGCCCTTTAATTTGGCATCCCAGAATGTTTATTCCAATTAACACCGCACTTAATGGAACATTAAATATGGAGTTTCCTGAAAATGTGTATCAAAATACTGGTTATATACTTTCTAATGCTAATCAGAATAAGAGCTTTGAAAAGATTCTGACTGCTGTATGGCCTCAGACCATACAGCATGATTTGATGAAAGTATACAATCAGATTCAGGAAAGAAGAGTTGATGTAATAGTAAATCAAAAAGAACTTTTATGTGCAAGGCAATGGAACCAGATAACAAAAGACTTTGGATACCCCAAAGTGGTATCCAACCAGATAATAGTACCGGTTTCTTTTGAAGAGTTAAAGAAAAACTGTATAGATGAATGTGGTGGGCAAAATGTTTGATACTGATGTTTTAAAATTAATCAATGAATTATCCCAAAAAGGATTTATCTTTGGGAAGAACAGGGAAGGCTAAAATATAAATGTAAGAAGGAAAAAATATCAGAAGAAATTTTAAACGAATTACGGGTAAAGAAGGCTGAAATTGTAGAATTTTTCCGAAAATGTGAAAGTAATAGCTTTCCGATATCACCACTCCAATCAGCATATCTGATTGGAGAAGAAAAGAATTGTGAATTGGGGAATACGAATGCACATTATTATATTGAATATGAGGCATCTAATATAAATATAGAACGATTGGAAGAAAGCCTTAACATTCTTATTGAAAATCATGACGCATTGCGGATGATAGTTTTGAAAGAGGGAAAAAATCTAATTTTAGAGAGGGTGTCCCCATATAAAATTTCGATGTATACATATATAGGAATCGAATCGCGGAAGGCTGTAAGAAGTGTGTGGGAAAATTATACATACACACCGCAGACATGGCCGATGTTCCATTTTGAAGTTGGGAAAGCAGAAAAAGGGAATGATGTATTGCACATAAGCTTTGATTGTTTGATATTGGATGCGTGGAGTGCGAAAAAATTGATTAGTGAGTTATTTAAGCTATATTCTGGGGAACGTTTGAAATTTCCTGAATTTACATTCAAAGATTATTTGGAACAAGCTGTGAATTATGATTATAAACAAGAAAAACAAGCAGAAAGTTATTGGAAGGAAAAAATCAGTCATATGAAGATCCCTTCGTTTAAAACTAGGATACCCATAGAAGCTGTGGTAGAGCCTAAGTTTGAACGAGTGGAGTATACGTTTGCGATAGAAGAAACCCAAAAGTTATATGAACGTATAAAGAAATATGGGTTAACGCCAGCTGCTGCTATATGTATGTTATTTATGAAAACCATATGTGATACATTTGCATTAGAGGAGATAACCCTAGATATAACTCTTTTTAATAGACTACCTTTGGACAAGGAAATTAACGATGTGATTGGAGAATTTACGAACATTGGTTTGGCAACATATTATAAAACAGAAGATATTAGCATTTTAGAAGCGGCGAAAAATGTACAAGCTCAATTTTGGAAACTGGTACAGTATAGAGAATATGATGGGACAAAATTGTTGAAAGCACTGGGAAAAGGTGGGGTAGGTAAAGCTATTTTTCCTATTGTATACACATGTATGTTAGGTGGAAAAGATGATATAGAACAAGTGGTGTTCCATGAGGTATATGCATTAAGCAAGACTCCGCAGGTGATGTTAGATCATCATGTCAGAGATGATCTGGGGAGTCTGAAATTATCTTTTGACTATGTAATAGAGTTGTTTGCAAGGGAAGATATGGAGAAAATAATGGATACATATGTAAGGAATATTTTAAATGCAATTACGGTATTAGACTGGGAAAGAGATAAGATTTTATAAATAAGGGAGTGTTTGCTATGAGTTAAAAACCGAAACATTAGCTACAAATATGTGCAATGTGTCTAAACAGAAAGGACTCCATGAAATATTTTTTAGTATGGCGGAAAAAATCCCCGAACACATTGCGGTAATTTGGTATGAAAATACAAGAAAAGAGATATCCTATCAAGACTTAGCAGATTGCGTTTTGAAAATGGCTCAAATATTAAAAGTAAATGGGATTAGAGAGAATGAATATATAGCTGTATCTATGCCGAAAGGAATATGGCAAATTATATCAACATTAGCGATATTATCGGTAGGGTGTACCTATATACCCATAGATATAGACTGGCCTTTAGAAAGAAAAA
>ENA-OQMZ01000323-OQMZ01000323.1-human-gut-metagenome-genome-assembly--contig:-NODE-323-length-20967-cov-2.502399_pt1 | contig 20967 bp, 25 predicted proteins | sample MGYA00242621_ERZ504862 | MGnify/ENA primary metagenome ERZ504862 (study PRJEB26092, sample SAMD00036393) | human gut metagenome | host: Homo sapiens | study: EMG produced TPA metagenomics assembly of...
CTTTTGAAAAAGTGTCATATATATTATAATGTAGAAGGATGAATACAGAAAAGCGAAAGGATTACGTTCTTGGGTATAAAGCAGGTTACTGGTTACTGTTCACTCCATTCTCAGTAACTAAAGCAGAATGGGATGAGAATGTTCGCTTTACAAAAAAACACAGACAAAGAGAGGAAATCACGATGGAAAAATGGAAAATGTTTATATTATGGATCACCCGCTGATCAAACACAAAATCTCAATGCTCCGTGACAAAAGCACAGGAACAAACGAGTTCCGTAAGCTGGTGGAGGAGATCGGAATCCTGATGGGATATGAGGCACTTCGTGATCTTCCTACAGAGGAAGTGGAAATCGAGACACCGATAGAAACCTGTAAGACACCGATGATCTCAGGCAAGAAGCTGGCGGTGATCCCGGTCCTCCGTGCAGGACTTGGATGGTAAACAGTATTCTCACACTGGTACCGTCTGCAAAGGTCGGACATGTGGACTTTACCGTGATCCGGTAACTCATGAGCCCCATGAGTACTACTGCAAGCTTCCGGAGTCTATCGACGAGCGTATTTCGGTGATCGTTGATCCGATGCTTGCAACCGGCGGTTCTGCCGAGGCTGCCATTGATTTTGTCAAGAAACAGGGCGGAAAGAATATCAAGTTTATGTGCATCATCGCAGCTCCGGAGGGACTGAAACGTCTCCATGAGGCGCATCCGGATGTACAGATCTACTGCGGCTCCCTTGACAGAGAACTCAATGAGAACGCTTATATCTGCCCGGGACTTGGAGATGCCGGAGATCGTATTTTTGGTACTAAATAATTTTGAAAAAATCTTAAAAAAATACTTGACACACCCGGCACTGTTATGGTATTGTACCTAAGAACGCTGCCGAAGACAGTAGGTGCCGTAAGGCATAAGGATTAAAACGCCTACCGAGGTCCAAGTATTCTGAGTTAAGATTACACAAAGGCCTTATTGCGAAGCAGTAAGGTCTTTTTTTAAACAGATTGACTTATTGCGACGGCGGTATACAAAATCTATAAGGAGGTGTACCATTTCATGGCAAAAGTAGAACTGAAACAACCAATCGTAGAAGAGATCTCTAACAGCATTAAAGACGCACAGTCTGTTGTACTTGTAAACTACAGCGGTCTTACAGTTGAGCAGGATACAATTCTTCGTAAAGAGTTAAGAGAAGCTGGTGTTCAGTACAAGGTATACAAAAATACCATGATGCGTCGTGCATTCGAGGGTACAGCATTTGAGAGCCTCAGTGATCATTTACATGGCACAAATGCGATCGCTATCTCCGAGACAGACGCAACTGCTCCGGCAAGAATCCTTGCTAAATATGCAAAACAGTTCCCGGCACTGGAGCTGATCGCAGGTGTAGTTGAAGGTAACTACAATGATCAGGCCGGAATTCAGGCACTGTCCACAATTCCTTCAAGAGAGGAACTTCTTGGAAAACTGCTTGGAAGCATGCAGTCTCCGATCGCAAACTTCGCTCGTGTGCTTAATCAGATCGCAGAGCAGAACGGCGGAGCTGACGCAGCAGCTGCTGAGTAATCCCAGCAACGTGCAATTGGCGGCATAAACGACCGCATGATTATTAATTAAAATTTATAAATGGAGGGAAATTAAAATGGCAAAATTAACAACAGAAGAATTTATTGCAGCAATCAAAGAATTATCTGTATTAGAGTTAAACGAGCTTGTTAAAGCTTGTGAAGAAGAGTTTGGTGTATCCGCAGCAGCAGGTGTTGTTGTAGCAGCAGCAGGTGCAGCAGGCGAGGCAGCTGAGGAGAAAGATGAGTTTGACGTAGAGCTTACAGAGGTTGGCGCTAACAAAGTTAAAGTTATCAAAGTTGTTCGTGAGGTTACAGGTCTTGGACTTAAAGAGGCTAAAGCTATCGTTGATGGTGCTCCGAAGGTTGTTAAAGAGGGCGCATCCAAAGCTGAGGCTGAGGACATCAAAACTAAACTTGAGGCTGAGGGAGCTAAGGTTACACTTAAATAATCCGATCAGATCAGAAGTTTTAAAGGCTGTTGTGCCTGCCGGTTTACCGGCGGCACAGCAGCCTTTTTAGTGAAAAATCCAGGGTAAATCTTGCTTTTTGAAGAAAAAGAAAGGATAATAAAGGAGATAGGAAAGGGTGGATGGAATATGAAACGAAAAATAATGGCCTGTATCCTGCTGCTGCGTTGGGAATCACAGGAGTTTCTTTTCCGACGGCAGCCAAGACAGTGTACTGTCGGAAAAAATGTAAAAAATATAACTGTAAAACGTGAAAAATCCTCTGGATGAACTTCGGGCTCAGGAAGCTGCAATGCAGCAGCAGGAGGAGCTTGAAGAAGAGGAAAATATGCCGGAACAGGATCTGGATCCGCTTGTGCTGGATAACGATGGCAGTGTGGTTCCTGCATCACAGGCATCCTGGACAAAAATAGAGTCAGGTGCTGTAGAAGCAGTGGATGTATCAGAGGCACCGGGGGATGAGGAAATATCGGAAAATTCAACTGAAGACACATTTTCAGATGGAAGCACAGATGGAGATTTTGACACAAATAAGAATATTTCTGACAATGCAGCAACGGAAGCCGGCAGTGAGGATATTCAGACAGCAGATGGCAGTATCAGCGGAGAATTGCCGGCAGATTTTCCGAAGGAACGGAGAACGGCGATAACGGTTCCGAAGAACTTCAGCTTCAGCAGGAAAACGGTAATGTAGAAAAACGTCGCAGAGCCGGATAATAATAAAGCTGATGAAGGCGCAGGTCAGGCACCGGCTGATTTTACAGATGATGCCAATGCTGCTGGGGATTTTTCCGCAGGAGATGCTTCAGATGGAGAACTTGGAACTTATCAGACTGTGACTCTGGAAGTTGAGGAAGGACAGGATATCACAGCACCCTTGAACACACTGTTTCTTGAACTGAAAGATCAGGCCACAGATGAAAATCCCTGCAAGATCATAATTCCACCGGGAAATTATGAACTGACAGGTACACTTTGCATGTACAGTAATATGTACTTATATGCAAGAGACGCTAATATTACAAAAACGTCTACCACCAAACATCTGATCCTCCGTCTTGGAAATACCAAAGATTCAGAAGGCGGATATGATGGATATCGCAACATTGTGATCGATGGAGGAACCTGGGACTACAATTATCAGTGTGTGGAAAATAAGGATGCACCAGGCGGATTTGTGGGATTTTGCATTGGACATGCTACGAATGTTACGATTAAAAATGCTACATTTCTTAATAATCTGAAATCTCATTTTCTGGAATTTGGCGGAGTGAAAAATGCCAAGATCACAGGCTGTACATTCAGTGGCTATTATAAGAATTATGTGGAAGGCGGACAGGAATGTATTCAGATCGACTGCTGTACAGATGAGAGCAATGTTTTTCCGCAGTACAGACCTTATGATGGAACGACCTGTGAAGATTTTGTGATCGATGGAAATGTGTTCGAAGATGTCTTTACAGGGCTGGGAACGCACAGTATGATGTCCGGAAAAACATATAAAAGGATCACAGTTACGAATAATACTTTTCATAATGTAAAAAAACGCTGTATAAGGTTTATGAATTATGAAGATTCTACAGCAGAAAATAATACCATGGTAAATGTGGGAAATGGAGTGGACATTTCTTCTGTGAGCAGCAATACACACCAGACGCCAGGTTATGATGATGGGCCGGACATGCTGAAAAACAGGAATCTTCGTGTGGCAGGAAACTACATCAGTCTTGCCAGAACTACCAGTATTGGTGGAATTGCATGGATCTGCAGTGGTATAAAAGTTTCAGGCTATAATATGAAAAAAGATGGAGCTGTGCTCCCTAAAAAGATATATCCGGTGAAAGGTGTGACTGTAGAAGATAATCAGATCAGCGGATATGGAAACGGAATCAGCATGTCTCTTACTGACACAGATACCGTAACAGATAATCAGGTAACAATGAAAAAAACTTCTTCATATTCCAATTTTGGGATTTATGCCCAGGATTCCAGAGGAAGCGTTATCAGCAGGAATACAGTGTCCGGAACTGCAAATACGGGAATTTATCTCTCCGGTTCTGTCTATGCAGCAGGATCAAAACAGAAAAATCTTGTAGAGCGGAATGCTGTTTCCGGAGCAGGCGGAGATGGAATTTATCTGCAATCTGTAAATACTTCATCCGCTGCACAGAAGAATACTGTTAAATCAGTGGCCGGCTCGGGAATACGTGTAAATGCAGGAAAGAACAATAATGTTCTTGGTAATATCTGTTTATCCAACAAAAATCATGGCGTGAAAATTGAGTATGTGGCCGGCGGAGTCAGGGTAAAAAGCAATCGTGTGACATCAAATGCAAAAAGTGGTATTTTGCTCTGGAAATCAAAAGTATCCGAAGTATCAGGAAACCGTGCGGAGAAAAATAGGGGGAATGGTGTTTATGCATATGCATCTGTAATACCGGTCATGAAAAAGAATACATTTTGTGAAAACGGAAAGGTTCAGGCGGTATATGTAAAAAGCTGCAAAGGATGGACCGGCATCAACCGTCCTTCATGCAGAGCTGTTACATCAAGAAGTACAGCTATAAGCGGAACTGCATCAGGCAGCCAGACAGTTATTGCATATGTGCAGCGTTCCGGAAAACAGACAAAGCTGGGTGTATCATCCGTAAACAAAAAGAAACAGTACGTTATTAAAATAAAGAAGCAAAAAAAGAATACTGCTCTGAAACTTGTCTCAAAAGATAAATACGGAAATACAGTAACAGTAAATACTGTTGTGAAGTAAGTATGTGTGATAAAAAAAGATTCTGTTCCGGATATCCATACATCGTATGTATAGAAGGAACAGAATCTTTTTTTTGAAAAATGTAAAAAAATCAAAAAAAAGTGCTTGACACACTTTTTCTTATGTTAAAGTGGAGGATGCTATATTATGGCTAGATATGCTGCCTAAAGGTCAGGCGGGATCATGTTGTAATAAATAATAAAAAAACAGGGGTGAAACGTCAATGGAAAAAAAACAGAATTCGTTCTGTAAAAACTGGAAAAAGCATGCGTATGAGCTACCAGAGACAAAAAGAAGTCCTGGAAATGCCAAACCTGATCGAAGTTCAGAAAGATTCCTACCAGTGGTTTCTTGACGAAGGTTTAAAAGAAGTATTTGATGATATTTCTCCGATCGCAGATTACGGCGGAAAGCTCAGTCTGGAATTCATCGATTTCACATACGATGAAAAAGATGCAAAATATTCCATCGAGCAGTGTAAAGAACGTGACGTGACTTATGCCGCACCTTTGAAGGTTCGAGTAAGGCTGATCAATAAGGAAACAGAAGAGATCAACGAACACGAGATTTTCATGGGAGATTTACCGCTGATGACAGCTACGGGTACCTTTGTTATCAATGGTGCTGAGCGTGTTATTGTCAGCCAGTTAGTACGTTCCCCTGGAATCTACTACGCGATCGCTCATGATAAGCTTGGTAAGAGACTGTTTTCCAGTACTGTAATTCCGAACAGAGGTGCATGGCTGGAGTACGAGACAGATTCAAATGATGTATTTTATGTACGTGTAGACAGAACAAGAAAGGTTCCGATCACTGTTCTGATCCGTGCACTGGGCATTGGAACCAATGCTGAGATCATCGATCTGTTTGGTGAAGAGCCAAAGATCCTTGCCAGCTTTACAAAGGATACCTCCACAAACTATCAGGAAGGTCTCCTTGAGCTGTATAAGAAGATCCGTCCGGGCGAGCCGCTTGCAGTAGAGAGCGCAGAGAGCCTGATCATGGCAATGTTCTTCGATCCGAGAAGATATGACCTTGCCAAAGTCGGACGTTATAAATTTAATAAGAAGCTTCATTTCAATAAACGTATCGTAGGCCACAAGCTTTCCCAGGATGTTGTAGATACAACAACAGGTGAGATCCTTGCTGAGGCTGAGACACTTGTTACAAAAGAGCTTGCTGATACATTACAGAATTCCGCAGTTCCGTACGTATGGATCCAGGGTGAGGAGAGAGAGATCAAAGTCCTTTCCAGCCTTATGGTTGATATCCGTCACTATCTGCCGGAGCTTGAGGATCCGAAGTCCCTGGGTGTTACAGAATTAGTATACTACCCGGTGCTCGAAAAAATTCTGGAAGAAAATGACACATTTGAGGACAGATGTGATGCGATCAAACGTGATATCCACGACCTGATCCCGAAACACATCACCAAGGAAGATATCCTTGCGTCCATTAACTACAATATGCATCTGGAGTATGGCCTTGGTAACGATGATGATATCGACCACCTGGGCAACCGTCGTATCCGTGCTGTCGGTGAGCTGCTTCAGAATCAGTACCGCATCGGTCTTTCCAGACTTGAGCGTGTGGTACGTGAGAGAATGACAACACAGGACACAGAGAGTATTTCTCCGCAGTCCCTGATCAATATCAAACCTGTAACTGCAGCAGTAAAAGAGTTCTTCGGTTCTTCCCAGCTGTCACAGTTCATGGATCAGAACAACCCGCTTGGAGAGCTGACTCACAAGAGAAGACTTTCCGCACTGGACCTGGCGGTCTGTCACGAGACAGAGCCGGATTCGAGGTTCGAGACGTACATTATTCCCACTATGGAAGAATGTGCCCGATCGAGACTCCTGAGGGACCGAACATCGGTCTTATCAACTCCCTTGCATCCTATGCAAGGATCAATCAGTACGGCTTCGTAGAGGCTCCGTACAGAAAGATCGACAAAACAGATCCTTCCAACCCACGTGTAACCGATGAGGTTGTATACATGACAGCGGATGAGGAAGATAATTACCATGTAGCACAGGCGAATGAGCCGCTGGATGAAGAGGGACACTTCATTCATAAGAACGTTTCCGGTCGTTACCGCGAGGAGACACAGGAGTACGAGCAGCACATGTTCGATTACATGGATGTATCTCCGCGAATGGTATTCTCCGTTGCTACAGCCCTGATTCCGTTCCTGCAGAACGATGATGCGAACCGTGCGCTGATGGGATCCAACATGCAGCGTCAGGCCGTTCCGCTTCTTACAACAGAGGCTCCGGTTGTTGGTACAGGTATGGAGACCAAGACAGCTGTTGACTCCGGTGTATGCGTTGTTGCAAGAAAAGCAGGTACAGTACTTCGTTCCACATCTACAGATATCTCTATCAAGAATGATGACGGAACAAAAGATGATTATCATCTGACTAATTCATGCGAAGCAACCAGAGCAACTGCTACAACCAGAGACCGATCGTGTTCCAGGGTGAGCATGTTGAGGCAGGACAGGTTATCGCGGATGGCCCGTCTACATCCAATGGTGAGCTTGCACTTGGTAAGAACCCGCTGATCGGATTTATGACCTGGGAGGGTTATAACTACGAGGATGCTGTTCTTCTTAGTGAGAAACTGGTACAGAATGATGTTTATACATCTGTCCATATTGAGGAATATGAGGCAGAATCCCGTGATACCAAGCTGGGACCGGAAGAGATCACACGTGACGTTCCGGGTGTCGGCGATGACGCTCTGAAGGATCTGGATGAGCGCGGTATCATCCGTATCGGTGCTGAGGTACGTGCCGGTGATATCCTTGTCGGTAAGGTTACTCCTAAGGGAGAGACTGAGCTTACTGCTGAGGAGCGTCTCCTTCGTGCTATCTTCGGTGAGAAGGCAAGAGAGGTACGTGATACTTCCCTTAAGGTACCGCACGGTGAGTATGGTATTATCGTAGATGCCAAGGTATTTACAAGAGAGAACGGCGATGAGCTGAGCCCTGGAGTAAATCAGGCAGTACGTATTTATATTGCACAGAAGAGAAAGATCTCCGTTGGTGATAAGATGGCTGGTCGTCATGGTAACAAGGGTGTCGTTTCCCGTGTACTTCCGGTTGAGGATATGCCATTCCTTCCAAACGGACGTCCTCTTGATATCGTGCTGAATCCTCTGGGTGTACCTTCCCGAATGAACATCGGACAGGTCCTGGAGATCCACTTGAGCCTTGCTGCCAAAGCACTTGGCTTCAATATTGCAACACCTGTATTCGATGGCGCAAACGAGGTTGATATCCAGGATACTCTGGAGCTTGCCAACGATTACGTTAATACGGAAGACTTTGAGGAATTCCGTGAGAAATATAAAGACATCCTTGCACCGGATGTTATGCAGTATCTCGATGAGAATAAAGCTCACAGAGCACTCTGGAAGGGCGTTCCGATCTCCAGAGACGGTAAGGTAAGACTTCGTGACGGACGAACAGGCGAGTACTTCGACAGCCCTGTAACGATCGGTCACATGCACTACCTGAAGCTGCATCATCTGGTAGATGATAAGATCCATGCACGTTCCACAGGTCCATACTCCCTGGTAACACAGCAGCCTCTGGGTGGTAAAGCTCAGTTCGGTGGACAGCGTTTCGGAGAGATGGAGGTTTGGGCACTGGAGCATATGGTGCTTCCTACACACTGCAGGAGATCCTGACAGTGAAGTCTGATGATGTGATCGGACGTGTTAAGACCTATGAAGCGATCATCAAAGGTGACAACATTCCTGAGCCAGGTATTCCTGAGTCCTTTAAGGTACTTCTTAAAGAGCTTCAGTCTCTTGGTCTGGATGTACGTGTGCTCAGCGAGGACGGATCAGAGGTACACATTATGGAAACCTCTGATTACGGAGATACTGATCTTCGTCATGTCATCGAGGGCGATTCCAGAGGACGCAGAGATGAGGAGTCCTTCGGTAAACACGGCTACACCAAGCAGGAGTTCAGCGGAGAAGAGCTTGTCAATGTAGAAGAAGATGAGGACATGGAAGACGAAGATGATATGATCGAGTTTGAAGAGTCCTTTGATGATGAGGAATAAGAAAGGGGAAAGAATACATGGCAGAAACAACCAACGCCAATGAAACATATCAGCCAATGACTTTCGATGCCATCAAGATCGGACTGGCGTCCCCTGAGAAGATCAGAGAGTGGTCACACGGTGAGGTTTAAACCTGAAACGATCAACTACAGAACCTTGAAGCCTGAGAAGGATGGTCTTTTCTGTGAAAGGATTTTCGGACCGAGCAAGGACTGGGAGTGCCACTGTGGAAAGTACAAAAAAATTCGCTATAAAGGCGTTGTCTGCGACAGATGCGGTGTTGAAGTAACCAAATCTGCCGTTCGTAGAGAGCGTATGGGACACATCGAGCTTGCAGCTCCGGTGTCTCATATCTGGTACTTTAAAGGAATTCCGTCCCGTATGGGTCTGATCCTTGATATTTCTCCGAGAACACTGGAGAAAGTGCTTTACTTTGCTAACTATATCGTTCTGGATCCTGCAGATTCCGGACTTATGTACAAACAGGTACTCACCGAGCGTGAGTACCAGGAAGCACGTGAGTCTTACGGAGAAGGATTCCGTGTAGGTATGGGTGCCGAGTCCATCATGGAGCTCCTTCAGGCTATCGATCTTGAAAAGGATTCCGAAGAACTGAAGGCAGAGCTTGTGGATGCAACAGGCCAGAAACGTGCAAGGATCATCAAACGTCTTGAGGTTGTGGAGTCCTTCCGTGAGTCCGGCAACCGTCCTGAGTGGATGATCATGACCGTTATCCCGGTTATCCCGCCGGATCTTCGTCCTATGGTACAGCTGGACGGAGGACGTTTTGCAACATCTGACCTGAATGATCTTTACAGAAGGATCATCAACAGAAACAACCGTCTGAAAAGACTTCTGGAGCTTGGTGCTCCGGATATCATTGTCCGCAACGAGAAGCGTATGCTGCAGGAGGCTGTAGATGCCTGATCGATAACGGACGCCGTGGACGTCCTGTAACAGGCCCTGGAAACAGAGCTCTGAAATCCCTTTCCGATATGCTGAAGGGTAAATCCGGACGTTTCCGTCAGAACCTTCTCGGTAAACGAGTTGACTATTCCGGACGTTCTGTAATCGTCGTAGGACTGAACTGAAGATCTATCAGTGTGGTCTTCCGAAGGAGATGGCTATCGAGCTGTTCAAACCTTTCGTTATGAAAGAGCTTGTTGCCAACGGAACTTCCCACAACATCAAAAATGCCAAGAAAATGGTAGAGAAGCTTGAGCCGGCAGTATGGGATGTCCTTGAGGACGTCATTAAGGAGCATCCGGTTATGCTGAACCGTGCACCTACACTGCATCGTCTGGGTATCCAGGCATTCGAGCCGATCCTTGTAGAAGGTAAGGCGATCAAGCTTCATCCGCTTGTTTGTACCGCGTTCAACGCTGACTTCGATGGTGACCAGATGGCTGTACATCTTCCGCTTTCCCAGGAAGCACAGGCAGAGTGCCGTTTCCTTCTGTTATCACCGAACAACCTTCTGAAACCGTCAGATGGTGGTCCTGTAGCCGTTCCTTCACAGGATATGGTCCTTGGTATCTACTACCTGACACAGGAAAGACCTGGAAACAAGGGTGAGGGCAAGTTCTTTAAGAGTGTCAACGAGGCAATTCTTGCATATGAGAACAAGGTCATCACACTCCAGACAAAGATCATTGTCCATTGTCATAAGACAATGCCGGACGGAACTGTTTTAAGCGGCAATGTTCAGTCCACACTGGGACGTTTCCTGTTCAACGAGATCCTTCCGCAGGACCTTGGATTTGTGGACAGAAGCGTACCTGGAAACGAACTGCTTCTTGAGGTTGATTTCCTTGTAGGTAAGAAACAGCTGAAGCAGATCCTTGAAAAGGTTATCAATACTCACGGTGCAACAAAGACAGCCGAGGTACTTGACTCCGTTAAGTCTATGGGTTACAAATACTCCACACGTGCAGCCATGACCGTATCTATTTCCGATATGACCGTGCCGCCGCAGAAGCCGGAGATGATCAAGCAGGCTCAGGATACTGTTGACCGTATCACAAAGAACTACAAACGTGGTCTTATCACAGAGGAAGAGCGTTACAAAGAGGTTGTTGATACCTGGAAGAAGACCGATGATGAGCTTACAAAGGCACTTCTTACAGGTCTTGATAAGTACAACAACATCTTCATGATGGCTGACTCCGGAGCCCGTGGTTCCGATAAGCAGATCAAACAGCTTGCCGGAATGCGAGGACTGATGGCTGATACAACCGGTCATACCATCGAGCTCCCGATCAAGTCAAACTTCCGTGAAGGTCTTGACGTACTGGAGTACTTCATGTCCGCTCATGGAGCTCGTAAAGGTCTTTCTGATACCGCTCTTCGTACAGCCGATTCCGGATACCTGACAAGACGACTTGTTGACGTATCCCAGGATCTGATCGTTCGTGAGGCGGACTGCTGTGAGAACAGAGCAGAGATCTCCGGTATGGTCGTTCGTGGATTCATGGACGGAAAAGAAGAGATCGAGAGCCTTCAGGAGCGTATCACAGGACGTTTCTCCTGTGAGACAGTTAAGAATAAAGATGGAGAAATCCTTGTTAAAGCAAACCACATGATCACACCGAAGCGTGCAGCCCGTATCATGAAAGAGGGCGTAAGCAACCAGACAGGCGGACCGATTGACAAACTGAAGATCCGTACCATCCTTTCCTGTAAGTGCAAGGTTGGTGTCTGCGCAAAATGTTATGGTGCGAACATGGCTACCGGTGAGCCGGTACAGGTTGGTGAGTCTGTTGGTATCATCGCAGCACAGTCTATCGGTGAGCCAGGTACACAGCTGACCATGCGTACTTTCCATACCGGTGGTGTTGCCGGTGGAGATATCACACAGGGTCTTCCTCGTGTCGAGGAGCTTTTCGAGGCAAGAAAGCCGAAGGGTCTTGCGATCATCACAGAGATCCCAGGTGTTGCCACGATCAACGACACTAAGAAGAAACGTGAGATCATCGTAAACGATCCGGAGACAGGCGATTCCAAGACTTACCTGATCCCATACGGTTCTCGTATCAAAGTCCTTGACGGACAGGTTCTTGAGGCCGGCGATGAGCTGACAGAAGGTAGTGTAAATCCGCATGATATTCTGAGAATCAAGGGTGTGCGTGCAGTTCAGGATTACATGATCCGTGAGGTTCAGCGTGTATATCGTCTGCAGGGTGTTGAGATCAACGATAAGCATATCGAGGTTATCGTTCATCAGATGCTGAAGAAGATCCGTATCGAGGATAACGGAGATACAGAGTTCCTGCCAGGAACACTTGTTGATGTCCTTGATGTTGAGGAAGTTAACGAGAAACTTGAGGCAGAGGCAAACAGCCGGCAGAGGGCAAACAGGTTATGCTTGGTATTACCAAAGCATCCCTTGCTACAAACTCCTTCCTGTCAGCAGCATCCTTCCAGGAAACAACAAAAGTCCTGACAGAGGCTGCTATCAAAGGTAAGATCGATCCGTCTGAATCGGTCTGAAAGAGAACGTTATCATCGGTAAGCTGATTCCTGCAGGTACAGGTATGAAGCGTTACAGTGAGATCAGTCTTGACACAGGAATGCCGGAGGTAAAAACAGCTTCCGAGGAGCCTGAGGATACAGAGGAAATTTCCGTAGAGGAAGAGAAGACTGAGACTGCTCCGGAGGAAGAGACCATTGCTGTTGAAGAGACAGCAGAGGAAACTGCACCGGTAGAAGAATAAGTCGATATACCTTGCTAATATAAATAAATCTCCCCCCGGAAATCCGGAGGGAGATTTCTGTTTATAAGCAGGGATTTCTGAGAGAGGAGGGATTGCGATGGACAAGGAACTGCCAATTTCCCCGTGGCCGGAATGGAAGATCGTAAGCAAGATCGGGGAAGGCTCTTTTGGAAGAGTGTATAAAGCTCAGAGAACTGAGAAGGGACGTTCTTTTTTACTCGGCAATTAAGATAATCACAATCCCCGCCAGTAAAGGGGAGCTGGACAGTGTGCGCTCAGAATCCGGTGATGAAAAATCTGTCCGCGGTTATTTTGAAAATCTGGTGGAGGAGTGCATTCAGGAAGTAAGCACCATGGAGTATTTCCGGGGAAATTCCCATATTGTATCTGTAGAAGATTACAAGGTGATGGAATATCTGGACGAGATCGGATGGGATATTTTTTATCCGCATGGAATATCTCACAAGCTTCATGGAATATTATGCGGGAAAAAATCTCACAGAAAAAGAAGTGATGAAGCTGGGTATCGATCTTTGCAGATCACTGGAATACTGTGGGCAGCTTCACATCATCCACAGGGATATCAAACCTGAGAATATTTTTGTATCCAGGTTCGGGGATTTCAAGATGGGGGACTTTGGAATCGCCAGAGAACTGGAAAAAACCATGAGTACCCTTTCCAAAAAGGGAACTTATTCCTATATGGCGCCGGAGATGTACAGGGGAGAACAGTACGACAGCAGAGTGGACATTTATGCACTTGGCCTGGTGTTATATAAACTGATGAATCATAACAGGCTTCCGTTTCTGAATCTTGAAAAACAGCTGATCACATACAGAGATAAGGAGAACGCACTCACGAGGAGGATGTCAGGCGAAACACCGCCACCCCCTGTGGATGCAGGAGAGGCTTTCGGCTCCGTTATCTTAAAAGCCTGTGCTTATGATGCAAAAGAACGATATCAGACTCCTGATAAGTTTCGGGAAGCACTGGAAGAAATCCGGTATGGAGCGGCAAACAGAGAACAGGGAGTTCATGAGAAACCGAAACCAGTGGAGGAAAGACCTGTTCCGGAGTCCATGCCGAAGTTTCTTCAGGAGGGTGCAGCCAGACAGCTGGCAAGAACGAGTCAGCTGAATACGGATGCGATCCGTCAGGCACGTAAAAATCCTGTGCCGGTATCCATACAGCCGGATAAACCGATAGCCGGAGAAATAGCAAAAAATGCAGCCCGGAATACGCCAAAGGCTCAGAGCACAATACAGAAGCCTCAGAAATCTGCATCCGGAAAAACAGCATCCGAAAAGGATAGCCTGTCCGGTTATCCGTCAGGACGTTCCCGTCAGTCAGATCCCGGTATAAGAAAAACCGGAGCTGTAAGCCCAGAGTTACCTCTATCACAGATCTGGAAGACGACCGTGACCAGAATCTCCAGGAGTGGGAAGAATCCGTACCAGAGAATGACGGAAATGACGATGACAGAAGGAAACGGAAAGGTATTTTCAGAATGCTTATAACAGCCGGGATCCTTGTTGTGTTGATCGGCGGGATCCTTGCGGTACGAACGATACGGAAACCTGTGGATAACGGGGAACCTTCGTATACAGATTCCGATGATTCTGATGCTCTGAACAAAGGAAATTTCGGTACTGCAGACAATTCGGATAAAAGTTTCGCACAGGCAATGGAAACGATACGTGACCATGCGACAACCATAGAAAATGCTCTGGACAGCTATAGACGTGAAGGTACAGAGGGGGATCGCCTGCGCTTTTATAATGGATCAGGAGAGATCGCCAAAGTACTTGTATATCCCGGCAGTTCCGCAGATGGCGTTTATGAGGAATATTTTTACTGGGGCGAGCAGATGTTTTATACTTATGTATGGGACGGAGATGAGAAGCAGTATTTTTATTATCAGGACGGCCTTCTGATCCGATGGATCGATGCAGATGGTAAGGTTCATGATAAAGAGAGCGATAACGACAAATATGTAGAACTGGGAGACAAATACTGGAGTAATTCTGTAGTGGAGCTTCAGCAGTAATGTCGAAGGGTTTTTACGAAAGGAAAAAGAATGGCCTATCAGATTGATTATGCGTATACATGTCACACCGGAAAGGTGAGGACAAATAATGAGGATAATTTCTGGTGCTGCGGAGTGCGCCTGCCGGTGAACAACCAGGGGGTTGACGGAATCCTGGCAGGTCATACACAGCACTGGCAGCTTCCAATGCTGGCTGTTTTTGACGGCATGGGCGGAGAAAGCTGCGGTGAAATGGCAGCTTCTGCAGCTGTGGAAGCGCTGGGAGGCTTCTATGAAGAAAACAAAAAGACCCTGAAAAAAGAGCCTGTGGTTTTTCTGACAGGAGCCTGCGAAAATATGAATGAGGCAGTATGTCGCTACAGCAATGAAAACCGTATCAGAAGCATGGGAACAACCATGGCACTTTTGTCTTTCAGCGAAAAGGCAATCTATGCCTGCAACCTTGGGGATAGCCGTATCTACCGTCATTTTCAGGGGAAGTTCCAGCAGATTTCCACGGACCATGTGATCGGCGGAAAAATGCTGGGAAAAGCTCCGCTGACGCAGTATCTGGGCTTCCAGGAAGAAAACATGGCACTGGAGCCTTCTATCGTGGAGATCGGTTATCAGCCGGGAAGCTCGTATCTGTCTGTTCAGATGGAGTGACAGACATGCTTTCTGATCAGGAGCTTCAGAAGATCCTTGACGGGACAGAAACCGCAGAAGAAAAAGTAGGTAAGATCCTGGAACAGGCATTGGAAAGAGGCGGCAGAGATAATGTGACACTGGTCCTTGCACAGATCAGCGGCTATGAAGAAAAAAATATTCTCAAACGCTGGGCAGAGCGCCACAGTACCGGACGGTAATAAACCGGGGAGTAAGAAAAGGGATAAGGAGAAAATTTGCGATGAGAAATCGAATGCAGGATCTTGATTTTGAACAGACAGTTGCCTTCGATTCAGTGAAGGATTTTGAATTTACAAGAAAGGCGGCACAGAAGTTCCGCCAGGTTGTCAGTCTGGATTCCTTTGAGGATGAGGATGCAGATGTTATTTTTCATTATCTTTACAAGGAGATGGAACTGGTTTCCTTTGGTGACTATCTGAAACGATATGTGTATGAGCGTGCAGAGCTTGAGGAGCCTTTTTCCCAGGTGCCGCAGGAAGTCTACAGAGAGATCGTTGTGGAATCCTTCAAGGAAACCTACACACCGAAATCCATGTCACCTACATCAGCCAAGCTGAGTTCTCTGGTGAATAACTGGCTGACTCAGGCATCTGTGAAGCGTGAAACAGTTTTTCTGCTGGGGTTCGGACTTCTGATGAGTACAGAGGATGTTTCAGATTTTCTGACCCGGGTGCTTCGTGAGCAGGATTTTGATTTCCATAATCCGGAAGAAGTGATCTACTGGTATTGTTACCGGAATCATCTTGGCTATTATAAAGCGGAGGAATATAAAGAAACCTACAAACAGATGACTCCGGTGGAAAAAAAGACCGGAGAGATCGTGTATGGCACAGGGCTTTGTCTGGACAGTGAAGAAAAGCTTCTGGAATATCTGGCTTTTCTGAAAGGAAGACATGATGATCCGAAATTAGAGAAGAGCCAGGCTTTTCAGGAATTTATGATCCTTCTGGAGCGGGCAAGGAAGATCATTGCAGCCATGTATCAGGAAGATGAGGAAGAAAACGGTGGCAAAAAGATCTGGAAGCCTGAGAATATCAGTGCTTCGGATCTGGAAAAGGTTATCTGCAGCGGGATCCCCATTAATAAAATGGGAAATCTCAAAAAGATGTCCGCATCCATTCTGGCAAAGCATTTCAGCCAGAAGCGCTTCAGCCGCCAGAGGATCAACAATATCCTGAACCATAAATTTCCGGTGGAGCGGTTTGATCTGATCACGCTGGAGTTTTTTGTGATCTCTCAGGAGATGGCAGAGGATGATCCGTATACGAGATATCGCCATTTCCTGGAGGAGATCCAGGAGATCCTGGCCCGCTGCGAAATGAGTGAGATCTACATAGTGAATCCATATGAGTGCTTTCTTCTGATGTGCCTGCTGACAGACTGTCCGCTGGCAGTATTTTCCGAGATTTGGGAAAAATCCTATGAAGAGGGAGAAGAAAAGAACTGAAAAAAGGATGATGCGTTTCGGTGACGCATCATCCTTTTTTTTGTCCGATCCGGTAGTCTGTTATTTTTGTCTTTCCGGTTTTTACCGCACTTTGCAGGTCCGGTCTTTTACCTTCCTGTTTACTGTGGCGGTATGGAACCAGTCTGTAGCTATATGTAACATTTTTTGCTGTCTTAAATGTATAGCTGGTATTTTTGGAAGAAATAGTTTTTACTTTTTTGAAGGAACCATTTCCTTTTTTCTGATAGATGACATAGCCGGTTGCTCCGGAAATCTTTTTCCAGGAAAGTGTCTGTTTTCCTTTGAGGGTTTTAAGCTTTGTGGACGGACGGAGCAGATTCGGTTTCACAGTCACTGCTTTGGAAGCTGGACTGTAAATATAACCGGAGGATGTTTTTTTGCTTGCACGGATCACGTAAGAATATTTATTTCCGATAGTGATCTTTGTGTCTTTGTATGAAGTAGTATTTGCGTTTAAAGTTTTGATCTTTGCGTATTTTCCGGAATTTGTTTTTCTGTAGAGAATATAGTTCCGGGCATTGTTTATACGGTTCCAGCGGAGCGTACAGCTGTTCCAGGAGGCAGAGGCCTTAATTGACGGTGCAGTTAATTTCGTGATCACAGGAGCCGGAGTGCAGATGGCATTGGAGCCGGAGTGCAGATGGCATTGGAGCCGGGGTAGTGGATGGCTTCGGAACTGGAGTGGCAGTAGGCTTCGGAGTCGGGGTAGCAGTAGGCTTCGGAGTTGGAGTGCTCGTTGGTGCCGGAGCAGATATTTTAAAGGTTAGGGACTGACTTGAAAAATAATTGTTGATTCCTGTAACCGTTACGGAGCCAGTGCCGGTTTTGGCGTTATCTTTCCAGGTAAGGATATAATCCGTGCCTTCCTGAAGCGTGTCCGAGCCGTATTTTACGGTAGGCTTCGGAGTTACTGCATTGCCGTTGAAGATCTGTTCCGGAATATCCGAAAGATCGCAAAGCTTTACAGATGTCATATGCCTTGAACCGGAATAATTCTGCTTATAGGAAAGTGAAAAATCCAGGATCTCATTGCTGGAGGAATAGTATACAGAAGTAATGCGAAAATCATCAGAGGTCAGTTGTGTGCCATTATAGGTGATGACCAGGTTATTTCGCAGATAAGAGGTTACACTTTCACTTTTGCAGTTTGGATCTGCCAGTTGGATGGTCTCACCGGAGAGCTTCAGTGGATTGATGGTGAAGTATTTGGAAAAACCGCTTCTGTAAATGCCGATACCGGTTATATGGACACGAGGTCTGTTGGTTCTGGAACTTGCCATGTGTTATCATAATAAGAAAGGGTATAATCAACATCTTTCTTTAAAGTAACACCATTTAATGTGACCGTTGGCTCCGGCTTGAATTCTTTGCCAGGAGCATATTCATAATCCGGGATATCACCAATCTCAGCTTCCGTGATCGGGGTAAGGTCGATGTAGAAATATTTATTATTTTCACCGGTGAAATTTCCCTTACCGGAAACAGTAACATAAGCGTTTCCCTGCTGGGCATTGTTATGCCAGGAGAGTGTATAATCTACATTTTCTGTCAGGGTTATACCATTCCAGGTGACAGTGGGCTTCGGAGTTAGTGGAGTTCCGGTATACAGATAGGAGGACTGGGAAAAATCAATCTCTGCCTGAGAGAGATTGATCTGCCAGATACCGAAATTATTCGTCAGAGTTCCGGAATAAAGGCCAAGACCTGTGATCGTGAAAGTTCCCACACCGCTGTTCTGATTGTGGGAGAAAGAAATCGTATAATCTTTTCCCTCAGTCAGCGTACGACCATGGAATTTTAGTTCAGGAGAAAAAGTAATGGGACTTCCGGTATAGTTCCAGGAACTTGTATAGCGCAGAGAAGTCTCTCTGGAATTTTCCAGATCATAGTATGCATTGAGATCTGCAGACAGTGTTTTGTCCGGGCAGGATTTCAGTGTGGCAGAAACCGTAGTGGTTCCTCTGCTTTTCAGTCGGATAACACCGCTCTGATCCACAGTGGCAATGGAAGGATCTCCGGTTGACCATGTGAAAGAAGCTGGGTCAAGGCTGGAACTCATATAGCTGAATCCATTACAGGTTATATAGATAGCCAGTGTTTTCTGTTCTTCTGTGAATGTGATCGGAGAAGCTTCGTTGAAATGGATATTTATCAGCTTTGGAAGCACGGAAATAACAGGTGACACAGTCTGATTGGCAGGCTGTGTGCAGGCTTCTGTTGCGTGAGAAGAAAAGCACTGGATCCAGTAGAGATGACCGTTCTGTGAGTAGCAGCCGATTCCGGCAGAAACATTTTTGGAATTCATGATGTTCGTGTAATGTCCGGAAGATTCGATCCATGATTCCATAACTTCTTCAGGAGTTCCCTGGTTGATCGCAAGATTTTCACTTGGATCCTCAAAATAAGGAAAGGCTGAAAAACAGATGGAACCATTGGGACGGGTATGACTGGCGCAAACGGTCAGTTCTTCTGCTCTGGTCATGGCGCATTCCAGAAGGTTCTTATCCATAGTGACAGGATTCCGGTTCTTTTTGGCACGTTCCTGATTTACCAGATCAAGGACCTGGTAAGCATAATCATAGCGGCGGATACCCTGACTGAGTTTCAGCTGGACAGCAGTCTGGTCAGAGGCAGCCTGCACACGGACAATGTTGCCCGGCGCCAGCAGAAGAAGCAGAAGCAATAGCGCAGGCCATAATAAGTATCTTGTTTTTTTCTCTTTTGTCTGGTTCATGATGTTTTCCTTCCCAATATAAAATGAAGATAGTTTCTTTTGTTATTCGTTATAGTATCCATAGATCGCACGGCTGTCCTGTGCGATGGTGTTCTGTGCAGCAGAGGTATCGTTAAGATCCTGTGACATAAAGCAGACTACCAGGTCGATCCCCTTTGCAGTGTCATAGATGATGCCGGCATCGTTTTCTACGTGATCCAGTTCACCGGTTTTGTTGGCAACCTTTACCTCGGAAGGCATCTGAGCCGGGATCTTGTTTTTCCTGGTCTGCATTTTCAGAAGACGATACATATATTCGGCTCCTGCCAGAGTATCGTTGTTATCGGTAGCAGTACCCTTGTCGATCTGATAGATGGTCTTCAGAAATTTTCCACAATCCTTTGCGGAAGTGTAGTTATCCCCATTGGAATTATCTGCAAGAAGAAGACGTCCCATGGAAGTGCTGGTGTATCCGTGATCCTGACAGAATTTATTCACACGGGCCATTCCGGCTGCGTCATCCCCGCCGCAAGATAATTGACAAGTGTATTGGCAGCATTATTGTCGCTGACTGTGATCATGGAGTTCAGTGCATTGTCCAGCTGATCCTTGCTGTATTTGGAGGAAAGACTGTCATAATCTTCATATACGGCACCCATGATATAGAGCTTGATCAGGCTGGCAGCCTGCATCTGCTGATCGTTGATGGTACCTTCGGTATTTTTTGCAAGATTGCATACATATACGGACCAGGTTCCGTTATCGGTGGGAAGAAGAGACTGTACCTGGTTCAGAAGGTTGTCCATGCTGGAATCCGAATTGTCTGTGAAAGTGCTTCCGCTGGATGGGGAAAGAGTTCCTTCTTCCTGAGTGGAAGAAGAACTGTCCTTGCTGCCAGAAGCTTCGGAAGAATCGGAGGCTGCAGATGTATCTGTGGATTCTTCCTGTGCGGAAGGACCCTGGACCTCAGCTGAAGATGCTGCGGCAGCAGCGCTGGAAACGGTAGGATCATCAGGATAAAGAGCATCCAGCTGATCGGCTTTGCTGCTGAGCTCAGCGGCAGAATCAGAAACCTCCTGCACACTTTTCTGCAGCTTGTTAACTTTTGTCTGGAGAGATGCAAGCTTGTCCAGGGAGCGGACATTCAGTGCCCCAAGTCCTGCCAGTGCGATGACAAGCACTGCGATCACAATATACAGAAATGTATTTTTTTTCATATATAAACAAACTCCTTTTTATTATTGGAAATAAGCATCGATTCCATTGGCGATCCCTTCTGCCATAGTCTGCTGGAAGGAAGAATCTGCCATTTTCAGATCATCGCTCTGGTTGGTCATAAATCCCATTTCCACAATAGTCACCGGAATCGTGCTCCAGTTGATGCCTGTCATGGAATCGGTGTAGATGATTCCGCGGTTCTGGAATCCGGTAGCTGCGCAGTAGGAATCCACAATGCATTTGGATAGTTTGTTGGAA
>ENA-OQMZ01000324-OQMZ01000324.1-human-gut-metagenome-genome-assembly--contig:-NODE-324-length-20812-cov-4.066570_pt1 | contig 20812 bp, 20 predicted proteins | sample MGYA00242621_ERZ504862 | MGnify/ENA primary metagenome ERZ504862 (study PRJEB26092, sample SAMD00036393) | human gut metagenome | host: Homo sapiens | study: EMG produced TPA metagenomics assembly of...
CCGCCATCAGCGGAATAAAAATGGGGATGAAGCCAAGCATCGCCACCAGCATAACAATCACGACATAGATGACGGTGTAGATGCCGATAGTAATTAAATCTTTTCCCTCAAGCCGGGAACTTTTTTTCTGGGAACTCATACCAGTATCCTCCTTATCTCTGAGAAAATGAAAATGTGGTGTGGTTAGCTTCTTCTAACCACACCACATATAATAACAATTTGCACCCACGATTCCAACCCAAAACCAATTTTATTCTACCCAAAATCAGTATTTTTGCGTTTATCCAATCGTAGCTTCTGCTTTATAGTTTTTCGGATTCACTCCGTATTTCCTTTTGAACGCCGCTGCGAAATTGCTCGCTTTTGAATATCCCACCAGTATAGCCACCTGGCTGACATTCAAATTACTTTCTAACAGCAGGCTTGCCGCCTTTTCTAACCGCTGGTCGATGACATACGCATGAACCGATGTTCCGAACAGGGAGGAAAAGCCCTTCGTCAATTTTGAAGTGCTGATATTGACCTGCCGCGCCAATTCCTCGCAGCTCGGAGCCAGGCAAGCTGGCTGTCAATAATTCGCTTTGCCTCTATGATGGAATCCCGGTCACTTCTGGAAATTGCAACGTAGGTTGACGCGAGAATACTCAGCTCCAGGACCTCGCTCAAATATACCGATAGCAGCTCAAAGACCTTGCTTTCCAGAAACAGGTATCCCAACCCGCCACGATATTGCGTGAAGTCTTGCAGCTCCGCAAAAATGTGTTCCATATAGGGCGTGATATTCACCTTTGATATGCCGTCCAATAATTTTTTCCGATAGACCTCGATCTCACCAGCCTCAAAGTAGTCATTCAGAATCTTATAGAAATAGGATAGAGGTATTTTCACATTTTTGAAAAGGAAATCGCTCTTTTTAGAATAGCACAGATATTCCATTTTCCCGTGGCCGCGATAAATACAGGATTCACCCTTTTGTATGCTGGCACTTTGCCGGTTGTCTGCAATATTCCAGGAAACACCGTCATTGAAGCAGAACAGCATTTGTATGTATTCTTCACTGCTCACTCCCTGCACGTTCATATCCGAAAAGTAATTCATTCTCCAGTCTGAAACAACTGCTCCCTGTTTCGTGACGATCTGCGAAATCTGACCGGTTCCCATGTCTGCCGGAATATCTATGGTGATCGTCTGCGGTGAATTAGAGAGCAGATCACGATAAAGATTATTCATGTATTGATTTGTCATGTATGAGCGCCCTCCTTATGGTTAGTCAATGCTAATCATAGTTTACAACACCAACCTGGAAAAGTCAATTTGTATTCCTTGTGTATACCGCAGAATCCATTTCACATCAAAACATCGTAGATACCACTTCAATGCTATTTCAAAAACGTAGTGGCAATTAATTTACGAATTATGCTACTCATCGTACATTTTTATCCTTTTGCATTATTATTTCTTTGTTCTTATTATCATTTGCAGCATTATCTCTCAAATAATTTTCAAATGCATCTGCATTATACTGATACTCCTGCGGTTCAGCGACCATCGGTGAATATACAATCTCTGCTTCCACTCGCTCAGCTTCTGCCCTCTCCGGTTCCGTCTGTTCCTGCACCTTAGCATTCTCCATATGCTTTTCCTTATCAAGCTTCACATTCATAGCCAGATTATCCAGCTTATCAATCGAAGCATCCAGATGAAGCTCCATTGTTACAAGCATCTTTTTCACGGCTTTCATAGGTGCAAGCACCGCCTTTGTAATGGGATGTTTCTGCTCTTTCTGTGAATAATCCACCTCCGGCTTGTCAGCAAAAGTGCGGAATGCATTGACTGCTGTCTGCCCTGCTTCACGAAATCCTTTTGCAAGAAGTGCTGTCTTTGCTATATCCTTATCCGTGGTCTTGATTGCACCTCTTACATTCTCTCGGATATCAAGAAGTTTTTTCTTAATTTCTAAGAACTCAGACACCCTGTATAATGCAGCTCTTCCCTTTGCCTTTGCTTCATCAACTATGCTCTTTGCTGTAGATTTGACCTGTGCTTTCACTTCCAATACCTGTGACTTTATCTGCTCACATCTGGCATTGAGTCGCTCCTGTGCTTCTGACAATGCCTTTTTAGCATTATTGACAAGGGTATCCTCATGCATTTCTTTAATCTGGTTCTGCATATTGGTAAGTTCTTCCGTCATGGAATCAATCTTTTTCTCCAGTCCATCCACATAGCTGCATATCTCAAATACATCGTTTGCCTGCTCTTTCATGGCATTTTTCTTTAATAAGTCGAGAAGTTCTCTTATGACCTCCTCATTGGTAAGTGTTTTTCCTGCTTCTATATCCATTCTGTTTCCTCCATTCTGTAAATGGGGCAGCCTTGGCCGCCCCTGTAACATGATTACCAATTATCGAAAGGGCGTTGCCTCTTTGTCCTTCTCTTTATCGGGATTGCATGATGTTTCTCGGCACTCTCCCTCGCCTTTTCGTTGCTCTTATCCTTTGCTTTCTCATATTCCGAGATAATCTCATTGTAGAGTCTTTCTCTGAAATCCTTTGTGACCGGATAGCAGACATCCTGATAGATTGGCTTGCCCTGCTCATCCACCTGCTTTGTCTTATAAGAAGGCATTGATACAAAGATTTTCTCTTTGCCCTGCACGATATTGATATTATTTACGATGAAACTGTTTTCAAAATAAATGCGTGCAAGTCCCTTGATGTTACTACCTTCCCTCTCATAAGGTGTCACAGTTACGGAAAACTCCGGCATTTCAAAGGAACCTTTGGTTCCTTGTGTTCTGTCCTGCATCTGTGTCTCCTCTTTCTCCGGTTCCTTAATTCTTGCATAGGCATCAAGAATATTGGTATAGAGTTCCTCACGAAACTCTGCTGTGATAGGATTGCACACATCCTTATAGATCACGCCATTGCTTTCATCACGCTCATTGGAGCGGTATCTTGGCATTGATACAAAAAGCTCTCCCTTGTCCTTATTCTCAAGGATTGCAATATTGGTAATCTTAAATGAATCACCGAATACTACTGTTGCAAATCCTTTGATATTGCTGCCCTCTTTTGCCCTTACTTCGTTTACCTTAATTGAATACTTCATATGCTATTCCTCGCTTTCTTTTTGTTCTTTGTTTTGCTTTGGTATGATAAGCTCACACCAAAGCTGTTCTATCTGTTCACAAGACAATCTGCCATTTAACCAGTTGCCAAGTGTAACGATCATTCCGTCCTGCTCATAGTAGAGCCACTCCTGTGTTTCAATGTTCCCCTCATACACGATAGTCACATCAAAATCAGGCATAAATAATCCTTCCTCCGCATCCCATACGCAGGCTATTCCCTGTCTGAGTGTCAGATTCAGGCTTTCGACATACACAGACCAGCCGCTTACGACTATCTGAAATTCATCATCAATCTCCGCAATATCATCCTCAAGCCCGATTAACTCCTCCATATCAGATACTGCCTCTTCTATTTCACCTAATCGGTATCTCTTATTCATCCATCACCGCCTCCTTATAAATGCACCTGACCACAAAACGCATGGTTCCTTTCTGGGAACAGGTAAAAAGAGTTAATTCTTTTTCTGTACCTGTGTCTTGATGCTGTTATCATACGGATTTACCACCTCTGTCTCTGTTACCTCATAGATATGCTTCAGCCATTTTTGTCGGTTATCATTACTTCATCACCTATGGATATCTGACTTAGTGGTGTAAAAAATGTGCCATATCTGCTGCCATTATGACCGCACAATACACAGTTGCCACTTTCTCCGATTCCTGCTGTTTCTTCTATATGACCGATCCCTGCATTAAGCACTTTACTTGTGGTTCCTTCCATTACCGGATACTGGATATCTATGCCCGGTATCTCAATGATGCCGATAACACCGCCTTCTTTAAGAATGGCTTCATCCTCTTCACTAATGGAGGTTTGCTCTTCCTCCACATCTGTTTCTTCATCGTAATCTTCCTCCAATGTCTGCTCAAATTCACATATGAGCTGTTCTGTCTGTTTTTCTCCGGTTGCCCTCCAGAAAAAAGGGACTGCCATAATGGCAATCCCTGCTGTAATCAGTAGTCCTGCGAACACTTTTCTTATGCTCATATTATTCACTCTCCTATCGTGTTCTGCCCTCTCTGTCGGCTGGATAAGCACCTTTATCCTCTGCTACAATTGCTGCAGATTCCATCCTGTCATCTGCTTCTCTTTCTTCCTCCGGTCCGCTCAGGTCTGCATCCACAGCCTTTGCGTTCTCAAGGTCAAGCTGGGCATTCAGTTCACACTGCCTTGACAGCTTTTCTTCCAGTTCCTTGCTGTATGCAAATGGCTTGTCATACTCTGCCTTTGATGCTTCAAGGTCATTCTGGTACTGCTCAATCTTCTTTTCTAAGAAATCAATGTTCTCATGGAGTCCATTGAACAGGTTTTCCAGCTTTACCATGCTGCCGACCGGACTTGTGGAAAGTTCTGCCTTGTACTCAGTCTTTCCACGAAGCACCATATAATTGATGTCAAGGAAGTTCTTTTCCACAAGCAGCTCAAATCCATGGAACTTGCCGATTGCAGTTGTCTCTCCGGTCTTACATTTGCTGATTGCTTCAAGCATCATCGTTCCTCCATCCACACGCTCTGTGTAGGTTGCTTTGCCTATGGTAATGGCAAATTCCGGATTATCAATCAGTTCTTTATCCCTTGCCTTTACATCTTCTCTTACATTGGCAAGCTTTTCTGTTGCTGTCTTAATGAGCTTCGGGTACTTAATCATAAAGTTGTCCTGAAGTCCATATCTCTGATTGTCATAGGATGCCTTTAAGAGCTTTAATCTCTGGACATCATTGTCAATCTCCATCTTTTCCTTGATCAAAGGATTACCGGTGGCAACCGCCTTAATCTCTGCATAGGAAAGTGTTGCCTCGTCGATATCCTCGCAGCTTCGGCTTACTGCCTTGCTTGTCATGACCTGACTGATGAAACGCTGCTTATTTTCAACGAGCGACCAGTTGTATGCATCAAAGGTTCCTTTGGTGACATATCTGTAGATTGCTACTTCTTCATTTTCGTTGCCCTGCCTGATGCCTCGTCCTTCCCTCTGTTCAATGGAGCTTGGCTTCCACGGACAATCCACATGATGCATTGCTACAAGGTGTGTCTGCACATTGACACCTGTTCCACACTTGTCCGTTGAACCAATAAGAACTTTCTTTTTACCTGTCCTCATCTCCTTAAAAAGTGCATCCCTCTGTGCATCTGTCTTGGCATCATGGATAAAAGCTATCTCATCTGCCGGAATACCATACTGGATAAGTGTTTCCTTCAGATAATCATAGATAGTAAAGTCTTTATCCGGTCCCGGTGTGCCGATGTCCGAAAAAATAAGCTGGCAGCCTATATGACCGTTGGCATTTCCTTTCTCATATTCTTTCCAGACATTCTCCGCTACCTTATTGAGCTTTCCGTCAGGATTATTTGGTGCATCCTTATCAATCAGTCTTGCATCTGTTCCAAGAAGTCTTGCCTCATGGGTAATCTTTAAGAAGTTATCCACACTTGGATCAACTCCACCACCTCTGATACGCTCTGCCCTCACAACAAAGTCTTCCATAACCTGCTTCACATACCAGTCAGGCTCCGACTCCACAATAATAGGCTTGCCTCCTCTGAGGCTGGCACATCAAGGTCAAGCATGTCTGCGGTCTGCACATCAGCTACCTCTCTAAAGATATTCATAAGCTCCGGCAGATTCGTAAACTTATTAAACCTGCTCTTAAAACGGAAACCGCTTCCCTCTACAGTAAGCTCAAGTGCTGTTGTCACTTCACCAAAGTTCGCTGCCCATGAATCAAAGTGATAAATCCCCATCTCTTCAAGTGCCGCTTTCTGTAAGTAAAGCTGCATGACATACATCTCACACATCGTATTGCTGATCGGTGTACCTGTCGCAAACACAATGCCTCTGCCATCATTTATCTCTGATAGGTACTGGCATTTAAGCTGCATATCCGTTGACTTTTTCGCTCCACTGCTGCTGATACCGGACACATTATTCATCTTGGAAAATATAGCAAGGTTCTTAAAATTATGTGCTTCGTCTACCATAATAGAGTCCACACCAAGCTCCTCAAAGGTTATAAGGTCATCCTTTCTGCTTTCATCAGATAGTGATTTAAGCTGCTCCTCCAGCTTTTTCTTCTGGCTTTCCATCTGTTTTACAGTCCATCTCTCCCCGTTACGCTCTTTCATCTCATCAATCGCATAGCTGATTTCATCAATCTGCTCATTTAACATTCTTTCCTTTCTCTCTGCGGAGATTGGAATTTTCTCAAACTGCGAGTGTGACATGATAATGCAGTCATAATCCCCAGTTGCAATCCTTGACACAAACTGCTTTCTGCGGCTCTTTTCAAAGTCACGCTCTGTTGCAACAAGAATATTTGCTGACGGATAAAGTCTTAAAAACTCACTTGCAGTCTGCCCGATAAGTGGCTTTGGAACCACCATGATTGTCTTATTGGCAAGTCCAAGTCTCTTCTGTTCCATACACGCTGCCATCATCTCAAAGCTCTTTCCGGCTCCTACGCAGTGGGCAAGAAGCGTATTACCTCCGAGAAGGATTCTTGCCACAGCATTTTTCTGATGAGGCTTTAACTCAATCGCCGGATTCATTCCCGGAAACTGTAAATGACTTCCATCATACTCACGCAGACGGATGTTATTGAATGTCTCGTTGTAATACTCCACATATTTCTGTCTTCGCTCCGGCTCTGCAAACAGCCATTCCTTGAACTTCTCCTTGATCATGTTCTGTTTTTCCCTTGCAAGCATTGTCTCATTCTTATTGACTTCGTAATGATATTTGCCATCACCGTCATCAATCCTGTCCCTTACTGTTACAGTTTTAAGATTCAGCGTATCCTCAAAAATAGAATAAGCATCCATGCGGCTTGTACCATAGGTCTTAGTAGCTGCCACTGAATGCTTATCCATGCTCTTATTCTCGATGAACCATTCCATGCTCATCTTATTTAAGTGTACCTGAATGCCTGTATTGTAAAACTGGCTTCTCACTGCTCTTGCACGTCTTGGTGTATTGAGAAGTTCATAGATAAACTGCTCATAATCAAACGGTTCAATCCATGTCGTACCAATCTTTACATCAATATCCGAGGCTTCAATCCATTCCGGCTGCACCTTTTCAAGTGCTGCCACATTTCCTGCAAATCTTTCTGCCTGCGGATTGTCTGTATCAGCCGCCATAGCCTTTGCTACACGAAGTTTGTCTCTCACATTTCCGGAAAGATACTCGTCTGCTGTCTCCCAGCCGATGTCGGGATTGTTCTCGTTGTAGCGGTCTGGATTTAGGAAAACCAGTCCGTCCAGCTCTTCCACAAGGACTGCCCTTCTAAGCTCTGCTAATGCATCATCACTTAGCGTTATCTCATCAGCTGTCTGTCCGGAATTTTCTGCAAGCTCTTCCTTTGCATTTGTAATATCCGGCTCATAGATAGAAAGCATATATGCAAGATTTATATATCCAAATTCATTGACGGATACATTTAATGCTTCAACAGCCGTCTCCACTCTGTCTATGACTGTCTTTGCCTTAATCGTCTGCTTATAAAACATATCCGCTTTTTTCACCTCCCCGTCTTCATTTACTTCCTCAAGACTGCAAAGAAGCGGGTAATCGCTGTCATCCCTGAAAGCTATTCTGTTTGCTTTTGAAGTAATGGCTCCATACTGCTTTACGAAGCCATCATATTTTACATTAAGAAGTCTCTGCTTATCAGAAAGCTCCTCCTCGCTGCAGCCATCCATCTGGATATCAATCAGCTCTCTTGTTATCTGTCTGATTTCATCAAGACTTCGGATTCGCTCCTCGGCAGTCTGTGATACCTCTTTTCTTACCATCTCAGAATTTTCCCTGTAATAGAGCTTTCCTTCAAAAAATGTGTAAGTGTAGTTTCTCACATCCGGATCAGCCGGGATAACTTCCTCCGTCTGCTCCGCCTCATCTGCCACTCTCTCAAAATCTGTCATCTGGGCTTTGATATTACCGATAGCTTTGTTTAATGCTTCATACATATTGAAGTTCTCATCATTATTCACACAGACTGTATATCTGCTGTCCTGTCCATAAATCCTTGTATCATATTCCATAGATCCAAGCATCATCTCCGGATGCTCTGCAAAGTATGAATTGACAGCAATGCCATTCTCAGTTACACCAAGGTGTACCCAGTCAGGCTCAATATCAATCTTTCTCTCCCTCTTCTGCAAAAACAGGATATCTGCTGTCACTTCGGTTCCTGCATTATCTTTAAATGCAGTATTCGGAAGTCTGACTGCTCCCACAAGCTCTGCCCTTTCAGCCAGATACTTTCGGATAGTAGGGTTTGCCTTATCAAGTGTTCCCTTTGTGGTGATTACAGCAACCATGCCTCCCGGTCTTACCTGGTCAAGTGCTTTTGCAAGGAAATAATCGTGGATACGGAAGTTATACTTGTTGTACTTTGGATCAAATACCTTGTAATCTCCAAATGGCACATTCCCGACAACCACATCAAAGAAGTTATCCGGATAAGTGGTATTCTCAAATCCTGTGATACTGATATTGGCATTCTGATAAAGCTGCTTTGCAATTCTTCCTGAAATGCTGTCAAGCTCCACCCCATACAGCTTACTTCTCTGCATAGGTGCCGGCATACTTCCAAAAAAGTTACCGATACCCATAGATGGTTCTAATACATTGCCGCCTCTGAAACCAAACTGGACAAGTGCCGAGTTCATGCACATGGCAATCTCCGGTGAAGTGTAAAAGGCATTGTTTACTGTTGCCCTAGCTGCAGCATACTCTTCATCCGATAACATCTCTTTGAGTTCTTTGTACTCTTTGCTCCAGCCTGCGTTTTCTTTATCAAATGCCTGTGACAGTCCGCCCCATCCGACAAACTTCGACAGAACTTTCTGTTCCTCCGGTGTGGCAAGCCTGTTTTCTAATTCTATCTGCTTTAAAGTGCGGATTGCATCCATATTCCACTGGTATCTGGTCTTAGCACCGCCTTTTTCCATTTCCCAGAGGTTGTAATGGAAGTTGTGTTTTTTCTGTACTGCATCATCTGAAACCACATGTCCATTCTCATCAATCTTGGTTTCCCAGCCATTCGCTATTGCTCTTTCCCTGGTTTCAAGACGATTGGCTTTTACACTATCCTCGATATCAAAAAATCTCTTATAGACCGGATTCATCTTATCCCTGTCAGCCTTCTGCTTTGTCTCCTGATAATACTTCTTCTGGTCTTCTCCGCAATAAAATGGCTGTTTTACCATATAGGATAAAATCTCGTATAACTCACGCCAGTCGAGAGCACCTTCCTTACGCACACCGTTCCTGTTCTTATAGCTGATCTTCACATACCCGCTTCTGATTGAGTACTCCACAAGACCATACTTATTGTTGGAATATGCCTTTCTTTCTGCATTATCTGTCCCTAATGCAATATCCCTGATAAGGTCAAGTTTATTGGGCATAAATGCAAAATCAGACTGCACCACATCCATAAGAAATGCCCTAAACGGAGTGTAGCAGCTGCAATCTGTTACAAGAATCTCCGCCGCATCACGCAGGTCTTCATCAAGCTCTGCAATACGCTTGGAATAATCAATCGGTGTAATATACTGAAGCTCTGATGGATCTTTTTCAGTTGTTTCAGCTTCTATCTCTGCACCATATTCTGCCTGGGTTATCATGCGGTCTTCATCGGCAGTTTCCTGTGGTGTCATGCCATATGCAGATACATATGCTTCATTACTTTCCTCATGTGCATCTTCATGCGAATTTGCTACTTTTACAGATCGGTTAGAAGCATAGCTCTCTGGCTCATCCGGTATTGCATAATCATCAATCTCTGATTCTGCCTCTTCCGGTTCCACTTCCCGGTATTCGGCATCAATGACTCATCATCCTCACGGAGTCCGTCCATCGCAAGCTCATCAATACGAGGTGTCTCAGGCTGGTATTCCCCTGTAAGAATAAGGACACCAAGCTCTTTTTCGATATCTTTCCATGAAACATATCCTTCAACCTCTCCATCCTCATCTCGCCACTGAAAACGCAGTCCGTTCCCATGAAATGTGTCATATCCGTGCAGTCCCAGTCCGTCAACCGGCCAGCCTGCACCTCCCTGACCATATTCTGCTTTGATACGCTTTGCTCTGGTTCCTGCATCAATCTCTGTTTCAAAAATCTTGCATACCCTGCCCTTACCACCGATAAAACCTGTACCTCTCATAAGCACCTGTTTGATATACTCACCTGGTACTGTTGCAGACTTTTTGGGATTCAGGTAATTGTATTTACCTGCTAATGCAGCTTTTCTGTCCTGCTCGAACTGACGCATAAACTGATTATTGTTTTCATCCTCAGTATGAATGGTGCCAATGCTTGCCTGCCCGTTCTGGTCGAAAAAAAAGGAAGCCTGTGTATATTCGGCTTCCTTACTAACACCCAATGAATTGATTTCATCAAGTTCCCTATTCAGTTCTGTATCATCAGATTCTAGTGGAATCGCATCACTATCTGATTCAGTACCACTTCCTCTGCCTGCATCTTCGCCTGCTCTCTTATCTTCCACATCTCCATTGTCGATGACGGATTCTGTGGCTTGTGCTTCGCCAGATACTGCATCTCCAGCTGGTCGTACAGCTGGTTCGCTTCCTCCTCTACCGCTGACATCTTCTCGTACATCTTCCCGAATCTCATCAGCGTCTTGTATCTTGCCGGCTCGTTCTCCTTTAGATAGTTCATCGCCATCCTTCCGTATTTGCCCAGCTTCGTGAGATCCTCCGTCTCGTCCGGCATCTCTATCTGCGGATAAAGCAGTCCGTCCACTTCCTTGTAAGTCATTTCTTCTAACATATCCAATTCTCCTTTCGCTCTCGATTGCCTTTAAGTTACGACTAAATTCTCTAAGAACACTACAGGAGACATCGCATACAATGGAACCAAGACGGTAAATGATCTCTTCGTCTTTGATATTTACGATCTGACTAAAATCCTGTTCTTGCACAGATAAGTCAAATCCGCATCTCGTCCCTACAGCATACATGACACTTGTATATACAAGCTGCTCCATGTCCATTTCCTGCTGTAAGCCATTGCGTTTCTTACTTTCTTCCTTTATCACACTACCTGATAGCTGCATAAGCTCGGTCATTCGGTCTCCGAACTCTTCTTTTATTATAAGCCAAACATCTGTTCCTGTAAACTGTTTTAATATATTTTTTAGAGTACTCCCTAATCGCTGTTATCGTACTGCTCAATCTGACCTTCTGACACAAGAAAATCCAGATAATCCTTAAGATTTTCTCCCTCAAGGTCCCATGTCAGTTTGACATTTTTCCCTCCGGTATCACTGATATCAAAGATATACCTCATGCGTGGATTCAGTGCCCTCGACGGGAAGATAGCGCAGCCTTTCGCACCACGCTTTACATATCTTCCCACCTTTTTCCAGGTATCATAATCTGCCATGAGTGTGCTTTTTTCCGGAGGTCTCTGAGCTGTTACCATAACGATATTGTCAAATTCATAGCGGTATAACTGACCTGCGACCTTTAACACATCCTTCCAGTTCTTTTCTGATCTGGTGATGTTACCAATCTCAGAATCGTATATCGCTTTGACCTTCATATCAACGCCCATACCTTTGTCCTCCTCTACTTAAACATCTCTGCAAACAATCCCTTAAAGAGCTTTAACTCATCCTTATCCAGCTCGATTGCAAATTCATTGTCGATTGCCTGTTTTTCGCATTTATCCTTTTTCTTTACAATCTTACGCACCACACGAAGAAGCACATAGCACTCCTTGGACTTTGCAATGCTCTGTTTAAAGGTCAGCTCATCCTCATCGACTGACTTCTGTGTCTGATAGATAATCTCTTTTAACTTATCATTGATACCATCTACTTCCTCAAGGGAAATAATAACGGATGCCTTAGAAGCACCCGATCTGTCCCACTCCTTATGAAGTTCCTTTACCAAAAACTCCATATTATTAATTATTGTTGTTGAATCACTTTTCATCTTGCTCTTCCTCCGTTTTCTTTTAATGAAGAAGGGAGCTGACTTTCGCTGATAGCTGCAAAATCAACTCCCTTCATGTCCTCTGCTCCAAGGACTATCTGCTCTGCATAATACATATCCATTGCCTTATTGATGGCATCGTCAAGCGACTCTGCCTTTACTTTCTGTACTCGTGAAAGCACTTCTTTTATCTCAACATCAAATTCCTGTTCCATATGATATCGCCTCCTGTAAAAATATCATCACCGGCTCTTTTCTTCCTTTACCTGTTTTTCCTTAAAGCCTCCATCGTACTTTCCATCTTCCAGCCTGTCGTAAAAACAGTCCTCTTCAATCGTTCCAAAATCCTCATACATCTGGTGAAGGAAGTCATTCTGCAGCTTCTTCGGTACATCATCATCCTTTGACATATCCTGATAAAAATAGAACTTCTGCTTTAGCTTTGCCCTGTAATCATAGATATCCTCTATCTTTTCCGGTGTGCCATACTCCCTCTTGTATGCCTTGAAATTCGTGGTTGAGAGTGTGGAACCAAGATAAATGCCATGCTCCCACGATACCCCGATTGTGGTATTGTCCTTTGTAGGCTTCTCATCCTTGGGATAACGCTTATACTCTGTCGCACCAAGGGCGATTGTAAGGGAACCTGACTTCATATCCATCACCACAAGATTCCTTGGTGATAATGCTTCAAGCACCATGTAATCATGGTCATTGAAGTTATGGAATGTCTGTCCCCTTTCAAATAATCTGTCCACACTTTCATAATGCAGGTTAAAATCATCCACCCAGCCTTATCGGTCATTCCAATCTCCTTAAGCTTTGCAACACATTCAGAAGAACTGGCTTCTTTATCAAACCGAATTTCTTTGGAATCGTTATAAAGTCCCTGAAGAAAGTGTCCCAGCTGAATATCATCCAGACAGAATCTCGCAGATACAGTTACATTTGCTGCCCTGTAATACTCTGCGAAGTTATCTGCTTCACCAAGTGTTCTTCCAAGCTGCAACAAATTGTCTGCAAGCTCTGACATGTCATCAACTGCTATAAAACTCTTATAATCATCCAGAGTCATCAGCATATTTGTCTCTGTTCCCCTGTCGTTTTCTGTTACCAGTATCATATCTTTTAAATCCATTCTTACCTCCAGTCTCAGAGAGGGACTATGCCCTCTCTGCAAATTTCCTGTTATGGTCTTCCTATCACAACAATCTTTCCTGTGCTTGCCACATCCCTGTAGACCACACCAAGACTTTCATTAAGCGCCTCTACCACCTTGCCATTTCCGACGTATACTGCCACATGGCTGATGTTCTTATATCTTCCGTTGCTTGTAAAACTGTAGAAAATAAGGTCTCCCGGCTGTAACTCATCAAAGGCGACTGTCTTTCCGGCTTCATCCAGTCCCTGTGCCTCCGCTGCCGCTGTGGTTGCACCGCCGTAACTAATATCCACGCCTGCATCTTTCCATGAATAATAGGCTAAGGAACTGCAGTCATAATAGTTACCGCTGTCTCTTAAATCCTGACTATAAGGGAAGCCAACTCTGTGAAGTGCATAGGAGCAGACTGTTTTCTGCCTGCTGTCTGTAATTTCGTTTAGGATGGCATTGATTTCATCCTCAGTCATGGAACTTACTCCCGGACTTCCGCCTCCACCGCCACTTCCGCTTCCGGCATATCCAAGCTGTCCCATAAACTCCGGACTCATGATCTGCTCAAGCATTTCCACCTGATCAGAGTTAAATCCATAGACCGAAATCATATCTCTGTACGATTTCAGTGTGACATTCACATACAGAACAGACTTCGTGACAGTCGTTACATTACCGTCTGCATCTGTTTCTTCCACATCCTTTGTTCCTGTGCTTGTGGTGTACGAACACATATCATTTACAACTGCCTGCAGCCAGCCTTTTGAAGTGTCATTCATGACTGTTGCAGTATCTCCAACACCATGCTTGACCATATAGACTGCCATGATGTCATAGTAATTGCTTGGGTTTTCTTCCATACCTTCATAATCCACATATACAAGCTCTCCAAGGTCATATCCGGTATGCTCATTCACTTTCGTGTTCACATCCCGGTTAAACTCCTGCACATAAGCACTCGTTACTGTCTGCACGGTATCTCCTGATTCAAGTGGTGGCAGAAATAAAGCAAATGGTGAATTGTAAAGGATTGCTATCACCGCTATAACCGGAACCGCAATCATGGCAACTACAAGAACAAGTAATAAAAGCACCAATCCAACAATCGGTGCCGCTGCCTTTACCCAGGTAATCGCTTTTCGCACAATCAGATCCTTTACCAGCTTTGCCACGCTGTCCGTCTGATTCTCCTGTGCTTTCATCTTATCCAGAAAGAACTTTATCTTCCTGCTCCGGTTGGTCATCTTTTCATCCTTGACCTCTATGGACACACCTGCAGCATATCCGGCAGCCATGCCGATTGCAGTGCCAACTCCCGGTGCAACCGCTGTTCCTGCCGCTGTAGCAGCTGCCTTTGTTGCAGTTTTTGTTACAACCTTGGCAGTAGTCTTGGCTGTTTCTTTTGCCGTCTCTTTAGCTACCGCCTTGGCTGTATCTTTGGCAGCTTTCTTTGCTGTCTTTTTTGCCAGCTTCTTTCCTGCCTCTACCTTCTTGATACGCTTCTTTGCCTCGGCTGCCGCCTTTTTCCTGAAAAGTGCTGCGCCTTAGAAGCAGTTCCGGTAACAGGTCGGCTTGCTTCATATGCAAGATATGCTGCCTGCGATACCTCCTGCCCGCCTTCCACCTGCTCTGTTACTGCCCCGGCTGCAAGTGCTCCAGTTCTTCCTGCAATGTGAAGATTGGTATTCTTGGTCTTGATTGAAGTTCCTGACTCTCTGATGTTACGCTTAAACTTAGAAAGACCTTTATCCTTAGCCTCCGACTGATGAATGGTACTCTTTCTATAAGTACTCTTTCCATCAGTACTTTTCTGAAGCATCAATTTTGCAGATGCTTTTTTATCCATTTCATTGGCTTTAGCATCATGCACTTTCGGTCCTCTCTCTACTGTATAGATATTGCTGCCTTTAATCTTGGCACCCTTTGGCTCGTGGGCATGAATCTTGGCTTTCTCCTTGGTGTGAATGACCATTGGTTTGTCATCCACTTTCTTTATCTTCAATGTTCTCACCTTCTTTCACTCAATATGCAAAACAGCCACCCAGCTTCCCGGATGGCTATGCTTTGAGGTCGCAAATTGCGACCTCTATCAGCATTATTCGACATTGTTCTGCATTTCACGCTTCTTCTGTTCTGCAATCTTCTCATGAATATTGGTGTTATACAGTCTGTAAAGGTCTGTATCCTTGCTAATCTGATTATCAAACGGAATCACCACAGAGCCACACTTGATAAGTCCCATTCCCGATGCGGTATTGGTTACGAATCTAAGCTGTGCCTCTGATACCCCGATAACTTCCGCCATCTTGGAACTGTCTGTATTCGCCTGTTTTAAGAGTGCCACAAACTCAGAGTTTGCAAGCATTGTGGTTGCTGTATAGTTCTGCAACAGATCGACGACATTCTGCGTGATACCGGTACAAAGTCCTCCCTGCTTTCTTACTTTCTTCCAGAGCTGCTGCAGATATTTTGCAGAATACTCGGAATTAAGCAGGACGTGAAACTCATCAATATAGAGCCATGTTGCCTTGCCTCTCTTGCCATTCTCAACAATCCTGTTCTGAATAGACTCCATCATGACAAGCATTGTGATAGGACTAAGCTCCGTACCTAAGTCCCTGATGCCATATACTGTGAATCTGTTATCCACATCCACATTTGTCTGATGATTGAAGATATTAAGTGAACCATTTACGAAAAGCTCCAAAGACAATGCAATGTCCTTTGCCTCATCCTCCGGCTGTGCCATAAGGATATCGTAAAAATCACTCATCACCGGGATATACTTCTCTTTGCTCCTTGCAATGTCGATATACAGCTTTCTCACACAACGATCAATGATTGACTTCTGTCTTGAATTTAAGCTGTCTCCGATACACTGCTCACAAAGTCCAAGCATAAACTCGCCCTTTTCTCTTACCATTCCTTTGGAATCATTCGGATCAAGACTCCATACGTCCATCTCCAGCGGATTCACATAGTTATCCGTGTAGGTGGACATATTTACTACAGTTCCACCATAAGTATCAGCTATATCAAAGTATTCGTTCATTGGATCTATGACGATTATCTCATCATCTCCCGACAAGAATACGCTGCCCATCTCCATCTTACAGAAGAAGGATTTACCGGAACCCGGCACTCCGAAAACGAAGCCATTTCCGTTGATGAGCTTCTTTCTGTTACCGATATTCACATTCTTGCTGATCTGGTTGATGCCATAATAGTTCCCTGTGCTGTCATTTAATTCCTGCACATTAAATGGCATAAGCACCGCAAGTGACTGGGTAAGAAGTGTACGCATTGTCTCCACCTGTCTTACACCAATCGGAAGTGCTGTGTTGAGTGCCTCCCTCTGCTTTAAGTAGTGTGTGTCAATCGTGCAGCTGTTACGCTTTCCGATAGTCTCTACTGTCTCACATACACTCTCAAGCTCCTTCTTGCTTTCTGCCATAAGAATAATGGTTACTCCCACAAAGAAAAGGCACTGGTCATTCTCACGGACATCATCCATGATTTCCTCAATCTCCTTTTTCTCCGTTCTTTTGGCATATGAGATTTCCGTAGAAAAATCGTTATTCTTATTACGGACTCTCTGCTGCTTAATGATATCCGACTCAATACCAAGGTATTTCTTCTGAAGCACCTTTGTTGTCAGATCCTTGGGAACTGGCACCACATCAATGCTCGTGATGGAATGAACTGGAAGGGAAGTAATCTCATTGATGAATCTGTCTGACAAACTGCTCGGATACTTTTTGATGAAAAGTGCCTTGCAGAATTTACTCTCATCCTCAAAATGGTCTGGGAAATATTTCACCATCCCATTGCACAGATCATTTCTAAAATCTGCCCCGACCTTCTTTGCCTTTTGATATCAAAATCAAAGCTGCCCTCATCTCCAAGATGATAATAGTCATAAAGCACTTTCAGCCTCTCATTTCCATTAAGAGGCACAATCTCCGCACCAAGCTCAATGAAAGCCTTGTGTATCGTTGCCTCAAGGGTTGCAAACTGTGCCTTCGCCTCCTCAAAGTTCTTTCTCTCAATCGTGATCGTCAGGTATCTCTCCTGCTCAATCCCCTGTCTGCCCTCAATAATCTTCTCTTCAATGATGTCATTGTATATTCTTCTGTAATTATTGAAACCATCATTTTTCTCAGCAATCAGAACCTTGTCACGGAGTTCATCCATGTTTTTGTTTCTTATTGTTGATCGTAATCTTATAATTACAGTCCAGCGAATTTAAGAACTTGCAGTATCTCTCGAAAATACCGATCTGCTCATCCTCGGTTGCTGTCGTGTAATTGATGTCCTGAAAGCGGTAGCATTTGGAATACTTATTTTTGCTTACTTCAAAAATGCCGTTTTCAGCACCGCCATAATCTCTATGGTTTCCTGAATGGATTTAGGTGTCTTATACAAAGGCTCACTCGCCTTCTTTAATAACTTAAATCCGTCTGTAAATAAACCCATGTCTCTAACCTCGCTTTCTTATAATGAAAGCCGCCGGGAACTTCACCCTGCGGGCTGTGTTCCCGACCTTGCGGTCAGATACTATTTATTTCTAATGCATTGCCTTATATGCTGCAATACCAGCTGCTGCCGCCACAATGACTGCGACAAGTCCAAGCAGCATGTTTCTCGTCTTTTTCTTCATTTCTTCAAACTCCTCCTGCTTCTTTACAGCCGAATCAGCTGTTACAGTCTCCGGTTCAGCCTTTCTGCCTTTCTTCTTTACCTGTTCATTCTGTTCTGCTTCTAACTGCTTTATTGCAGGCTCTCCTTCTGTTGATACATAGGTAAGTGCCTTGTTTCCAAACATAAAATGCAGTTTCTTTCCCATATACTCGTAGAAATTCATCCCGTTAAAGGAATAGAATCCGCCAAGTGCAATCGGTGCCACACAGGGAATTGCCACATAAGCAGAACCCGTAAGACCGATATACTTGTAAAGAAGAAGGACGATACCGCCACCGACTACTACGCTTGCAATAGAAAATATAAGCTGCCTTGCAGTAAGTCCCATCGCAACCGATTCCTGATAGCGGTCAATATCCTTGTTTACTTCGATTACCATTGTCCCTGCCTCCTATCTTGATAAATCCTTTGTCTCCGGCTTTCTTGTCATTCCAATATTCGCCTCATACTTATCCATTCCATCCGGACACAGTTCTCTAAGCTTATCTACATTGAACAGATAAAGCGGATATTCGCAGAAACCACTCCTTTGCGTGAATCCTGTACTCTCCAAGGTCGTTATCTGTAATAAACTTTTCAATATCCGGCATGTCATTCACATTCAGATATCCGCAGTAATTTGGTGCTGCAACCGACAAATTCACAGTCACATCCCCAAAAGGCTCCTCATATCCATCTTCATTACACATAAGACCGATAAACATTGCCCTGTTATTCATATACTGCTGGATATCAAATGTCACCTGCGTTTCTCCGGTTATGCTTGAATTATAAGTAACCTGTTTCTTTTCATTATCCATTTCTGCCTCCTTCTATAATCCAAATGCCTTGCTTGTAAGTGTCTGTGCTCCCTTCACACTTCCAACAGTCATTGCTATCGTAAATGTCATTTCACACAGATATATAAGCGTCTGTGCCCAGTCAGCATAACTTCCTGTAAATGCCGGAAGTCCTGCATTGATAAATGCATTACATACCACAATCGCAAGTGCCATCGTTACTGCCTCAAATACACATGAAAGAAAATATTTGCAGTAGGTAGCCATTGTATGACTGACCATCCTGTTTCCTGCCATCGTGGAACAGGCAATCGCACCGAGCGGCACAATAATCAGGATCTTTAAGAACCTGAAATACACTGTGTAGATGATAAAAAATCCACATATAATAATGATGATTGCAAGCAAAGCTGTAAGTATCAGCATTACCAGACTCTCACCAAATCCGAGTCCCTTAATGATGTCTGCCTGTGTACTGTCAATGGCAAGCTGCGTCGTTGTCCCTGCAGATATAAGTCCCACCAGATTTCCTATGGAAGTAAAAAACGCTTTCATAATCGTGACATTATTTGCAACAAACCATTCTGCAAGTCCCAGTCGGATAAGCATACGCAGGATTGATTCAAACCTCATCTCATCTTTAACATCTATGCTTTCCGAGCAGAAACCGATAACAAAGAACAGCACAACGAGGGATGCGCCGACCGCTACAAAGACCGGCTCAATACCCTCAATAACTGCCCAGGGACCTCCGCCCTTGAAACTGACCGGTGACTGTCCAAGCATTGCAAAGACCAGGGATATCTGATTGTTCCAAAACCCAAACACCGCCTCAAGAAGTGCAAGGATCTTGTCTCCAAGCTTAAAAATATCCATACTTGTTATTCACCTCTTTCCTTTTACTAAAAGGGGAACTTTTTCCCCCATCTTAGAAGCCTAAGAATGTCAGTACTGTTGAAATACCAGCCATCATGACACCTGCTACAATTCCTTTCAGTGCAGAGTTCATGGTAGATGAATCCTGCTGCTGGTAGGCTTGTGCGAACTCCATAACATTCTTTGCAAGAATGATGACACCAACCGCACCAATGACTGCAATGATAAGTGTCTTTAAGTTCTCAAGCGGCTGTGTTACTGCGGAAGTATCTCCTGCCGCAAAACAGGTTGTGCTCATAAGCATTACTCCCATAAGTGCCCCGGATAATGCCGGAACGAATCTCTTCTTAAAGTGAATGAATCTGCTCTTCATGCCTTTCTCCTCCATCTGATTGTTGTTAGTTGTAATAATCTGTTCTTTTCTCATTGTTGTCTCTCTCCTTTTTGTTAAAAAAAATAAGCCAGCAGGGATAATCCCTAACTGGCTGTTAAAAGTAACTCTATATGATCAGGCAATTCCTGTTGTAATGATTAATCGGGCTTTCCCCGATGTGGTGTGCTTCAACCACCTCCTTTCAAGGCGCAAAAAAGCACCTTAACCTTTATTGGCTAAAGTGCTTGTATTAGTTTAATATTAAATTGTTGTGAGTCAGACAAACTGGGAGTTGAAAGTTCCTATAATTTACAAATCATAATATATTCTTCATCATTTTCATCAATGATTTCAAATCCTACCTTCCAATACATACGGACAGCATAATTCATCTTTTGAACAGCTAATGATGCTTGTTTATATCCTTCTAGTTTTAATTTCACTAGCATCTGTTTCATTAATTCTGTTCCGATACCATAGTTTCTATACTCTTTAAGAAGTGAAATTGCAAAAGACGGTGTTTCATTATCTATATGACCGTAATCATTCATAATCCGAACCCATACAGCACCAACAATTTCATCCGCAACTTGAGCAACCAAACATAAGTCTCCCTTGTTCTCACCAAAGTCCTTTACATATACCTGCAAATCTGGTTTGTTAATGATGTCTTTGGACGGTGCTGGAACACCTTCAGGAATAAAAATTGCCTCGTAATAAAAAGTAATCTAATATTCTTATTTTCATTCTCGTTTTAATTCTCTTAATTGAATAATTCATATAACCTCCGATTTATTTTATTTATAAATCAGTTGTCATTCCACACATA
>ENA-OQMZ01000325-OQMZ01000325.1-human-gut-metagenome-genome-assembly--contig:-NODE-325-length-20812-cov-1.946048_pt1 | contig 20812 bp, 25 predicted proteins | sample MGYA00242621_ERZ504862 | MGnify/ENA primary metagenome ERZ504862 (study PRJEB26092, sample SAMD00036393) | human gut metagenome | host: Homo sapiens | study: EMG produced TPA metagenomics assembly of...
AGAGAGAAACGTTCCTTTGTTTTCTTTGGTGTTCTAATATTCAGTTTTCTTGCATACTTCTTTCATCAGAGTTTTCTGATCTTCTGTGTCATAAATAGCAAATCTGGTATCATACCCAAGACGGTCAATATAACGACGCAGAATACGCACACAGTAGAATGGAATGTGGAAACCCATACGCTCTCGGAACCAAATCCCACTATTTTATCTACACGTTCTCTCATCTCACTGGCTGCTTTATTTGTAAATGTGATAGCCAGAATGTTCCAGGGATTGATTCCCTTTTTATCTATCAGGTAAGCAATGCGGTGGGTAAGTACTCTTGTCTTTCCCGAACCCGCTCCCGCAAGGATTAGCAGTGGACCTTCTGTATGGTAAACCGCTTCCTGCTGCTGAGGATTTAATGTACTATAAATATCGCTCATATTTTCTCCTGTCTTCTTCCTGTACGGTACATTATTTTACAAACAACCATGCTGATCAACAAGTTGATTCCTGCAACAATCTTTCAGATTCAAAATATGTACCGGTTACCGTTTACATCTCTCGAAATATTTTTTGTGCCTGAACAGGCATATATCTTTATGATTATACACAAAAATCTGTTCGCCTACAACTGATTCCTGTAAATTCAAGCGGATATAAATTTTTGTAATTAGTGAAAAAAAACATTTTACAAGTAGTATTTAAAAACTATATAATAAGGAACAGAGGTGATGAAAGATGACAATCGATGATAAAGATATGATAAACAGCATTCTGGAAAGTGTATCCAGGATTGACTATATTAAACCGGAAGACATCCCAAATATTGATTATATATGGACCAGGTGACAACCTTTATGGAAGAGCAGCTCGTTTCTTCCAAACGTTACGCAGATGATAAGATTCTCACCAAGACTATGATCAACAATTATGCAAAGAATAAACTTCTCCCCCCGCCTGAGAAGAAACGTTATTCCAAAGAACATGTGCTGATGCTGATTTTTATTTACTATTTCAAGAATATTCTTTCCATCAATGATATCCAGACTCTGCTCACACCGATTGCGCAGAAATATTTTAAATCCATGACTGAGAAAGATATGACTTATATTTATAATGAAGTTTTCAGCATGGAAAAGGAACAGATTGAATCCCTGAAAAAAGACCTGCTGCGCAAATACAAAACAGCACAGGATACTTTCGGGGACGCAGATGAAGAAGATCAGGCAAATTTGAAGAGATTTTCATTTATCTGCCTGTTAAGCTTTGATGTCTATGTAAAGAAAATGATGATTGAGCATATAATCGACGGGATGAATCCGGAACCAGAGCATAATCCAAAAAGAAAAATAATATTTCAAAAAGCAGCAGATTTTTCCTGATTTGGGAAAATCTGCTGCTTTTTTATGTTATATAAAATAATGATTATGCTATTTTTTCCTCTGCTGTCAGAGCCGATTCCTTATCGACTGTGTTGACACCGATAATAGCTGTATTATTTTTCCACTGCCTTAAATGTAAATCTGATTGGCTGGTAGTCACCTGTTGTCAGTGGCAGAGGCAGACCTGCCTTCATAAGAGCTGCACCTGTATATACTTTTCCTGTTGCTGTGTCTTCGTATTTCATATCAGCATCCAATCCCTGTGGTAGAAAAGATAAATATAAGGATTTGCTTCGCTGTGGAGTCTTACTCCGCACACAACTGTTTCTTTTTTGTCTTTGGATACAAACTGCCAAAGTACATGGTTGTTGTTTTCGAATGGGTTCACCAGACGATAGTAGTCTCCGGACTGTACCAGATGCTCCATTTCTTTATACTTCAGAATCTGCTCTCTGGCTGTCTTTTTCTCTTCTTCGGACATCTTCATCAGATCCAGCTCATAGCCAAAGGTACCTGCGGATGCAACAATTCCTCTTGTCTCAAAAGGAGTCGTTCTTCCGGACTGATGGTTCGGGCATACGCTGACATGTGCGCCCATTGCACTTATGGGATATCCGAAAGAGGTACCATACTGGATTTTCATGTCTGTCAATAGCATCTGTATTGTCACTGCACCAGATCTGCGGAGAATAGTAAAGCATTCCCGCCTCAAATCTTCCGCCTCCGCCTGAGCAGGACTCAAACAGAAGATCCGGATATCTCTGTACCAGGCTTTCCATCATTCATAAACAGCCAGCACATATCTGTGTAAACCTCTCCCTGACGTTCCTTTGGAAGAGCTGCTGAGAATACGTTATCTACGCTTCGGTTCATATCCCATTTTACATAATCAGCCTTGCATGCATCCAGAACCTTAAAGATCTGGTTCATAATGTGTTCGCGTACTTCTTTTCTGGTAATATCCAGATTTAACTGATGTCTGCTTCGGTTCATGCACGTCCCGGGATCTTCAGTGCCCAGTCTGGATGTTCTCTGTACAGATCACTGTCCTCAGAGATCATCTCCGGCTCTACCCACAGACCGAATTTCAGTCCAAGTCCATGGATCTTCTCTGCAAGTGCGGGAAGTCCGTCTTTAATCTTCTCTTCATTTACTTCCCAGTCGCCAAGTGCACACCAGTCATTGTCTCTCTTTCCAAACCATCCGTCATCCATGACAAACATATCCAGTCCGATATTTTTTGCCTCTTCTGCAATGTGGTAAATCTTATCTGCGTCAAAATCAAAATAAGTTGCTTCCCAGTTATTTACCAGGATTGGTCTTGGCTGCTCTACATATTTGCTGCGGATCAGATTGCTTCTGTATGCATCATGATAGATCCTGGAAAGCTTTCCGAAACCTTCTGCTGAATATGCCATGATCACTTCCGGTGTCTCAAATCTCTCTCCCTGTTCCAGCGTCCAGGAGAAATGATAGGGATGGATTCCCATTGCTACACGGGTATGTCCTACCTGGTCCACCTCTGTTTCAAATAAGAAGTTTCCACTGTATGCAAGTGCATATCCATAGCAGTTTCCATAAGTTTCCTCTGTATTTCTGTCACAGAGGATTACAAATGGATTGTGATGGTGGCTGGAGGTTCCGCGGATACTTCCCACAGACCAGTTGCCATGACCAAGGTGAGTTCTCTCCATCTGACGTTCCATATTGTGTCTGCCATAGAAGTGGACTGCATCCAGTTCTCTGTATTCATAGTCCATTTCCACAGACATTGCTTTTTTCACTGTAATCGATGCTGTACCTGTATTCTCCAGGCGTACCGCTCTGGTGATCACATCAAGATGTGGAAATACACCATAGAGAAGATGTGCTTTCAGTCCGCTGGCACGATCTGTCAGAACGATTTCCAGCGTCTGTGCCTCATCTTCCTTTGCAAACATTGCAGGAAGCCCCTTCAGGCTGTACTTTCCTTTTGTGATCTCATAGGACTCAAATTTCAGATTTGCAGTATCACTGCCGTCTGCCTGCTCAGTCTCCAGACCATTGATACGATAATCACCATTTCCATATGCAGTATATTCCTGTGGCAGGGTATCTAATGAAAATGTTTTGTCCTTTTCTGCTTCATAAGGATTTCCTGAAAATCCTCTGTCCACACATACGATCCTGTCTGTGATCAGTGCATCGCCTACCGGACTTCCATAATACAGATGAACCAGAGTATCATACTCTCTTACCTGCATCTGATAAGTGCTGTGCTCTGTTCTCAGGTCGAATACTTTCTCTGCCTCGTGATATTTGATCCATTCCATACTCTGTACCTCTCATTTCTTTGTTCTTTCTTATTTTATAGATGTTCTATCTATTTTTTATGTAACCAGGTATCGCTGTTTGTTTCGGTTAAAACGCGTACTGATCAGGTTCTGTGTCCACGTAGTGATGTCCCTCTTCCTCCTCTTTGAAGTAGGGCTTGAACAGTTTCCACATAAACCAGGAATCTGCATAGGCAGTCAGGGAGAATCCAAACATCAGCCAGATCAGCAGATATACCGGGAAAAGTTTTGCATCTACAAGTGTCATTGTCATTGGCAGGATTGTAATCACTGCCACAGCTAAGGCATAACCTATATGTTTAACCGCAAAATAAAATGCGTTTGTGATCAAAGTCATTGTTTTATTTTCAAATGCTGCAACTGTTGGAAATACATACAGTGCAACTGCCACCAGAGGAATATATACCGCAAAGATCACATAATAAAAAATCTGTGACATGGATCCCGGCATTGTTGCCAGAGCTTCTTTTTCCATATAAATAAATATTCCTGCTGCAACCATCAGAATCCAGATCAGTGTGGACTGCCTGAAATTCTGCTTAAAACTCTTAAAAAAATCATGAAGTACTCTGATATCTCCATCTTTATGAAGCTTCAATGTACAGTAAAATAATGCAGTGGTGGATGCCCCCGCCGTGATAACCGGAAGAGAGCACACGATCCATAGCAAATTTAATGCAATCAACTGACCTAAAAATCCAAATATTCTGTCAAAGAGACTTCCTGGTTTCATTTCTATCTACCTCTTCCTTTCATTTATCTTTTTTTATTTTATATTTCAGTTTTCTTTCTCTAGAGCATGTTTAAAAAACCATTCCCGCAAATTGTGACGCACATCTTGCGGAAAGCATTTTTCAGACACACTCTAAATATTATCAAATCCAGTTTCAGGCAAGCCCTGCTACAATCTCTGGTTTGATTTTATAACAAAGCCTGCCTGTGCTGCTCAGATTTTATTACAGCTTACCACCGGATGTTGCAATACCTTCAATGAACTGTTTCTGGAAGATCAGATACAGTACGATCATCGGGATACATGCAAGCAGAGATGCTGCCATCAGCTGCGGATAATTGTTGGTGTACTGTCCCTGCATTTTTGCAAGTGCTGCTGACAGAGGCATTACATCTTTGTTACAGATCAGAGGCCACATCAGATCTTTGTATGCAAATACTGCTGTGAAGATTCCCAGTGCCACCATAGAAGAACGTGTCAGAGGAGCCATGATGAACAGGAAGGTCTGACCGATGTTACATCCGTCAAGACGTGCTGCCTCTTCCAGATCTTTCGGAAGTCCCATATAAGCCTGTTTGAGGAGAAATGTACCAAATGCAGTAACAATACCGGGAAATACCAGGGCAAAAATGGTATTGAGCATTCCCATTTTACTTACCATTAAGTACTGCGGGATAATAAAGATCTGTCCAGGCACCATCATCTGGAAAAGTACCAGAGAGAACATCAGGTTTTTACCTCTGAAGTTCAGACGTCCAAATGCATAGCCTGCCAGTGTTGCTGTCAGAACCGCACATACAACACGACCCAGGATCAGAAGTAAGGTATTGATATACAGATGTAAGAAATCCATATTTGCGCTTACTTCTCTAAAACTGTCCCATCTCCATGTAGACGGGAGGATTACGAACGGGTTGACAGAGGTTGCCTCTGTCATAGTTTTGAAAGCTGTCAGGATCATCCATAAGAAAGGAACCAGCATGGTAATAGATACCAGTATCAGGATAACATGGATCAGAACTCTGTTTGCTTTATCTCTTGCTGACATAATTATCCCTCCTTAGTTATAATGAACCCACTTCTTCTGCGCAATATTCTGGAATACTGTCATGATCATAATTACAACCAGAAGAAGTACGACGATTGTTGAACCATAACCTTTGTTATTCTGTACAAAGGAATTCTGGTAGAACAGGTAAACAAGTGACTGTGTTTTGTAAAGTGCAGGACTGTTTCTATCCATAACCATGAAGATCAGGTCGAATACCTGCATGGCACCGATGACACGGGTAACCATTACAAAGAAGATGGTCGGTGAAAGCAGCGGGATTGTAATGTGGAAGAACTGTTTGATTCCGGTTGCTCCGTCAATGCTTGCTGCTTCATAATAATCTCTTGGGATTTCCTGCAGACCTGACAGGAAAAGTACCATATTGTAGCCGATGATAGACCATACACCGATCACTGCGATCGCATAAACTGCGATCTTCGGATCAGAGATCCAGTTGATCTTTGTGTGAAAAATGTGATTGAGAAGACCGAATTCTGAGTTAAACAGCCATCTCCATACCATGCGATCGCAGCCGGAGCAGCAACCATGGGCAGGAAGAAAATAGTTCTGTAAACAGCACGGCCTTTCATTTTACGGTTTAATAAAACTGCCAGTACAAGTGCGATAGCATGGAAAACGGAACTTCCACAATGGCATATTTAAATGTATTTAATAATGCCTGCCATACTTCCGCATCGTGGAACAGCTTTACATAGTTGTCAAAACCAATGAAGATATTTCCCTTACCGAAATCTCCGGTCTTGAAAAAGCTCTCATAAATGGTCTTAAAAATCGGATAGATATTTAAGATGATCAGACCAAGCATTGTAGGAAGAATGAACGCCCATCCCCAGATGAATTCATTCCGCGCCTGACTGGTACCTTTTTTTGGATTTGCCACGGTTCTCACTCCTTCTTATCGTAAAATTCTGTTGCTGATTTGAACGGAAAACTGCCGCACATCTGCATACCTGTTGTGACTTCTGCGGTTACCACATGATCGGAATCTTTTCTGCGGCAGCTTTCCTGTTTCTTATTTTTTATGAATGGTTTTGCTGAATATTAATTAATAGGACTCTTCTGCGATGGCATCGTTCATAATAGTAACGATATTCTTGCATGCATCATCCATGCTTTCTTCATCATTCCATGGTTTCTTCAGTTCTTCGCACATTGGGTTCCACCATGCAAGTGTTGCATTTGTGTGTGGTCTGAATACGATATTGTCCATTGCATCCATGTATGGCTGTAAGTTGAAGCAGTCAACACTGTTAACCCATCCATCGGACATTCCTTCGTAAGCTGCCATTGTTACACCAAGGTCAGCCTGTTTCTGCTGCATATCTTTTGTACCGAACCACTCAATAAGCTGGAAAGCTTCGTCCGGCATATCTGTGTTTGCAGATGCTGCCCATCCAAGACCATTGTAAATAGATACGCTCTCTCCTGTTTCAGCATCTTTCGGAAGTCTTGCCACATCACAGTGCTCTTTGATGTAATCGTTGTCTTTGAAAGCAGATACCATCCAGGATCCCTGAGAAATCATAGCTACCTTGCCAGATCCGAAGAGTACGTCTGTACCTGTTTCGGACATTGTAGATGCAGGAGGCATTACATTTTTAACGCATTTGTCAACGAATTCCATTGCTTTGATAGTGTTTGGATCATCAAAACCGGATTTGTTGTCATCTGTCAGTACACGTCCGCCCATGGAGTAAACAATATTCATCCATGTATCCTGCTCGTTAGACGGGTTTGCTGCGAAACCATACTGGCTTCCGTCTTCTTTTGTAAGTTTTTCTGCAATGTCATAGAATTCATCCCATGTCCAGCTTCCGTCCGGATAATCGATTCCTGCTTCATCAAACATATCTTTGTTGTACCACATAGCAATTGTATCGATGTCCTTCGGTACTGCGTATGTTTTTCCGTCCCACTGATACATTTCTTTGATATCTTTCGGGAATTTGTCCATTTCCAGTTTGTCGCTGTCTGCAATCTTGTCTGTCAGATCAAGTAAGATATCATTGGACATGTATCTTACAGCTTCATTGGAATGCATCCAGAATACGTCCGGCATGTCTCCGCCTGATGCACCTGCTTCAAGAAGTGTCCAGTAGCTGCTCCACTCTACTACCTGAAGTTTCAGTTTTGATTCCGGTCTCTTTTGTAAACTCATCCATGATCTCCTGAAGTCCGGCTTTCTGTCCGTTATCCCAGATTGCAACTGTCAGAGTTTTGTCTTTCGCCTGTGCGCTTACTGGTGCAAGTGCAGTAACTGTCATAGCACCGATCACTGTTGCGACTGTGAGTTTTTTCATGTTTTTTCTCATATACATCCTCCTTTATTCGTCGTTTCGACGTGTTCCTTGTGATTCTTATTATACGTTTTTGTCTATTTTTTTAAATGGACTAATGAAATGAATTTATGTCATAATCGTTATGGAAAAAGCGCTGAATTTATGGTAAAATGTCAACAACGACTTGAATTTATGCGTATTTGCAGGATATCAGTCCTTATGTCTTTATATCAACAATATCTGCAATCAAAGAAAATAGAAAAAGGAATTACCCAAATGCCAAATGTAAAATATACGGACAGCGCTACTTTCCGCTGTCTTGAAAACCTGAAAGAGGGCTCCCTTGATATCAGTCTGATCCATACGGGCAAAGAACACTGCCCGCCCGGACATATCTGTTCCATGCCAAGAGATGAGTTCATCATCCATTTTGTGCTGGACGGTACCGGATTCTATTCTGCCAGAGGTCAGACCTGGAGCCTTACTCCCGGACAGATGTTTGTAATTTATCCAAATGAACCAGTCACATACGGTGCTGATGAAACCAATCCCTGGACTTATGCCTGGATTGGTTTTCGCGGAATCCGAGCTCACTCAATGGTAAAAGAATGTGGATTTTCCAAAAATCAATTAGTACTTCCTGCACCGGATCAGAAAATAATCCTGAAACACATCGATTATATGCTGAATCATAAGCAGCTTTCCAAAGCCAATGATCTAAGGCGCCAGGCTTATCTGATTCTGTTGTTAGCCGAGCTTGCCGGCTTTCATGAAAAGCAGTCTGCACAGAACAAAAAAAATGCCAAATATGCCTACAGCACCAGTGTCTACGTGGAGCTTGCCATTGAATATATTAAAGATATGTATCAAAAGGGAATCGGGATTTCTGATATTGCAGATAATATCGGAATCAGCCGTGCCTATCTGAACAGTTCCTTTCAGAAAGAGCTTGGAATGTCCGCACAGACCTTCCTCATTGATTATAAGATGCATAAAGCAGCCAGTCTTCTGGTCAGTACCAGTCTGTCTGTTAAAGAGATTGCTAATAATGTGGGCTATGAAGACCAGCTTGTTTTTTCCAAGGCTTTTAAGAAGAAGTTTGGAATGAGTCCGAAGAATTATAAGACCCATAAAGAAATGATGGATAAATTTAACGAAAAGCAGGTAGACGATCCCGTGTGATCTTCTGCCTGCTTTTTGTTGATTTTTTATTTCTGTCTATTGCTTTTCGCAACCTCCATAAGGAGCTTACCTGATTCGGTTATTATTTTGCAGTTAAAACATAAATTCTGGACTCATAGTCTGTGCATGGTTCGTCTTCACTTGTAGGTTCACCTGCTGTACAGTCTGTGGTGAGCAGTCCCAGATTCATCAGCTCATCCCCGTAGTTTTCTGTTTCATTATACTCATTTCTGTAGATAAGATCCGGATCCAGTCCATGAAGCCGCACTCTGGTAAAATCTGCGTTTACTACATTTCTTTCCCTGTACCAGAATACCAGCGCTGTTTTTTTGTCCTCGCTGACTGTCATCCACACAGTTTCATTGCCCTCAAAAGGACTCTTCAGTCTGTAAAAAAGTTCCAAACTGGATCAGTTCTCTATATTCTTTCATAAAGGTAATCTGCTGTTTTACTTCACTGATTTCCTCATCAGACAGTTTATTCAGATCCAGCTCATATCCGAAAGTTCCAAAATAAGCTACATTTGCTCTTGTATGTAACGGAGTTTTGCGGTTTAACTGATGGTTTGGTACTACAGAAACATGACTTCCCATGGAGCTTACCGGATAACACATGCTTGTGCCGTACTGGATTTTCACACGCTCTGCCGCATCTGTATCATCACTGGTCCATCCCTGTGGCGCATAATAAAGGATTCCCGGATCAAAACGTCCGCCACCGCTTGCGCAGGACTCAAAGAGAATCTGCGGAAATGCAGTATTTAACCGCTCATACAGATCATAAACTCCGAGAATATATCTGTGGAACACTTCTCCCTGACGGTCTGCTGGAAGTGCAGCTGAATAACATTCCGTAATACTTCTGTTCATATCCCATTTGATGTAGGAAACCTTTGCTTCTGAGAGGATTTTGTACATCATCTCATAAATACAGTCCACCACTTCTTTTCTGGAGAAGTCCAGCACATACTGATTTCTGCCATGACAGGAATGCCTCTGAGGTGTCTGCAGGATCCAGTCCGGATGTGCACGGTAAAGGTCGGAATCCTTATTCACCATCTCCGGCTCAAACCACAGACCAAATTTCATACCCATCTCTTCGATCCTGTCTGCGATTCCCTTGATTCCCTGCGGAAGACGCTCTCTGTTTGCCGCCCAGTCACCAATCCTGCATAATCGTTGCTTCGTGCACCGAACCATCCGTCATCCAGCACAAATAATTCAACACCACATTCCTTCGCCTTTGCAGCAATTTCCACCAGACGGTCCTCTGTAAAATCAAAATAAGTAGCTTCCCAGTTATTGTTAAGGATTGGCCTAGGACGGTCTCTCCAGTAACCTCTTGCCAGTCTCTTCTGATATAATTTATGGAAAGTCTGGCTCATTCCATTCAGACCCTTATCAGAAAATACTACTACTGCTTCCGGAGTCTGAAAGCTCTCACCACAGTCCAGCTTCCAGTCAAAATTCTGCGGATTGATTCCCACAGTGATACGGGTTGTATCATGAGTATCCACCTCTGCCTGCATTCTGTGATTTCCGCTGTAGATCAGGCTGAATCCCATCACTTCTCCTGCATTTTCTGTTGCCGACGGACGTCGGAGCACAATAAAGGGATTATGTTCATGGGAAGAATTTCCTCTGATGCTTCCCACAGACTGGATTCCCTGCTCTAATCTGCGTTCTTTCACATGACGTTCTCTGGACCATGCACCTGAAAACTGCATCCACACATAATCCTTGTCCGGTAGATCAAGATTGAGGCTCATTGCATTTAACAGATGTATTGATGATGTACTCGTTTGTAATCTGGCACTTCTGGTGATGATTCCCCTCTAGTGTAAAAATAGTATAAAGCAATTCCAGTACAATTCCTGTTACTTCATCTTTCAATTTTACACATAAGGTCTGGGCTTCTTCGTCTTTCTCAGTATATGTAGCCGGAAGTCCTGAAGTTTTGGTTTCCAGCTGCAATTGTATAACTTACATAAGTAAAATCAGAAATCCTGCTGCCGTTTTCCTGAAGGATCTCCACTGCCGGATAACGGTAATCAGAACTGCCATACACCGGATATTCCAGTTTCAGATGCTCCAGCGAAAATTTGCGGTTTCCCTCATAAACACAGGCTGTCATTGGTCTCTGCTTCATCTCAAGAAGATGTGAAAAATCTTCTCTGTCATGGATTCTTTTCCCAAAATAGAGATTTCCAAGATGTCCATTTGGAAGCACACACATAATATAACTGATTTCATTGTTGTATAAATGGAATGTCTTTGAACTTTCGTGATAAATAATCATAATTTTTCCTTTCCGCATATCTGTTATTCGCTGATAATTCCAGAAAATAATGCAATTCAGATTACATTACTCTTTCATATCATTTAAGAAAACAGTCTGTCAAGTGGATGTTTATTATAATGCCAATGAACACTCATCAATCTTCTTTAATTCCTCTTCACTAAACGGTGCACTGTCAAGCACTTTCAGGTTCTCAAGAATCTGCTGTGGACGGGATGCCCCGATGAGAACGCTGGTTACGATTCCGTCGCGGAGAATCCATTTCAGTGCCATCTGAGCAAGACTTTCCCCTCTCTCTGCTGCAATTGCATTCAGACTGCGGATACTGTTAAGACGTTCCTCACTGAACTGATCTGCATGGAGAAAAACGTCCGTCTGTGTTGACGCGGCTGTCCTTTGGAATTCCATTCAGATATCGGTCTGTGAGCATTCCCTGAGATAACGGGCTAAATGCAATAATTCCCTTTTTCCTCTCTGCTGCAGCCTGTTTCAGGCCATTTGTCTCGATGGTACGGTTAAAGATATTATATCTGTTCTGATTAATGATAAACGGACAATGCAGTTCTTCCAGAATATCTGCAGCGCGTTTCATTGTCTCACCATCATAGTTGGAGATTCCAACATACAATGCCTTTCCGCTTCTGACAATTTGTGCAAGAGCCTCCATGGTCTCCTCCAGAGGCGTCTCCGGATCCATTCTATGATGATAAAAGATATCTACATAATCCAGACCAAGGCGTTTCAGGCTCTGGTCAAGACTGGCGATCAGATACTTGCGGCTTCCCCAGTTTCCATAAGGTCCCGGCCACATATCATAGCCCGCCTTTGTGCTGACGATCAGCTCATCTCTGTATGCAGAAAATTCCTCTCTCAGGATTTTCCCAAAATTTTCCTCCGCACTTCCAGGCTGTGGGCCATAGTTGTTTGCAAGGTCAAAATGAGTGATTCCATTGTCAAATGCTGTGAAGCACATCTGCTTCATATTCTCATAAACACCGGTATCCCCGAAATTATGCCATAAACCCAGAGACAACTCCGGCAACATCAGCCCACTGGCACCACAGCGGTGGTATTTCATAGTTTCATAACGTTTTTCATTTGTCCTGATACATAAGATAATTTCTACCCTTTTTCTCGTTAATCATACATCCTATTCCATCTATTTTCAACAAATGTTATTCGTATTATTTCAAAAAGCCACTTTCTGACTGAAAATGGCTTTTTAACAAATAAACTATATTAAATTCCTTTAAAGCTAAAGGAGAATTCCATCTTTCCGTCTGCATTCAGCAGATATTCCGGATGGGTATATGCTCCCCAGCTGTCGTCACCGCCGATTCCCATCTGCCTTTGGCTACGCGTACTACTGTGTAATGAATCTGTGGGAGTTCATATGGATGCATGGCATTTTCCATCTCATGTGGAGTGTATGGGAGTGCAGAGAACATCATTGATTCTCCATCCATTTCAAAGTACATTCCTCTGCCCTTGCGATCTGTGACTTTCGCCCAGCGTACTTCCTCTTTTGCTCCACATTCCTGCGGTACCATGTATCTTGCTATGTTGTCCACAATTTTATTCTGGTAAATGCCCAGTTTTGCACCTTTTTTGCGATCTGCATAGGTCTCAGCTTCGCCCAGTCCATACCACTGAACATTGTCGTAATCTGCATTGAATTTGAAAATCACCCCAAATTCCGGCATATCACCAAGTTCTTTTACAGGATCATAAGTTAAAGTTGTCTTCACTTTTCCATCGCCGAATACTTCGTAGGTGAGCTGACACTCACTGGCTGGTGTGGTTGGCATCAGATAGGTAAATGTTACTTTTACAGAGTGGTCTGTTTCTTCTGCCTGTGGTAAATTGGATGGCCATATGCACCTTTTCTATATTCTTTGTGGCTTAAATACATGCTGGCAATTTTCCACTGTGCGTAGCGCATCTGCATAAGATTTCCACAGTCATTATCTGTTGGTGCACGCCAGAAGTTTGGTTTCGGGATTGCCTCGATCATCTCTTTGCCCGCATATTTGTAAGAAACCAGACCACCATTGAGGACGGAGAACATTACTTCAAAGTGCTCGCCGCGGACACCAATGTTGTGTGTGCTTCGGATGATCTGTGGCTTCTTTACAAACGCATCTGATACACATACATCTTTTTCCGCTGTAATCGCTGTTTCTGCTGAATCTGATTTTCCATTCGGAACATCCTCTTTCACCTGATATACATACTGTCCAAACGCAATCTCATGGCCTGCAGATGCCCACACTTTTTCCTCTTTCAGATGGAAGGAAACAGTGACTGTATATTCTCCGGCTGCTTCAGCCTTTCCAAAAGGCAGTTTATATTCTTCCTCACTCAATGGCTCAACTGCTGTTTCCAATGCTTCTGTACGAATCACTTTTCCATTCTTTGCAAGTGTTACCTTACAGTCAAAAGTATTTGTGTTTACAAACAGATTCTTGTTAATCACTTTTACTGTATCCGCAGTTACTTCTGCAGTAATATTCTGATAATTGAATTTCACTTCCTGCATCTTCGGAGATGGTTCTCTGTCACCGCCATATGCGATTCCGTTACCACTGAAATTGTAGTCTGTAGACGTTCTCCGAAATCGCCGCCATATGCCTGGAACTCTTTTCCATAGCGATCTTTCTTATAAATAGACTGGTCAATGTAATCCCAGATAAATCCACCCTGATATTTGGCTCTGTATCTGTCAGGTCAGTATATTTGTGCATGGCACCGCAGGAATTTCCCATGGCATGTGTGTACTCACAGCAGATAAACGGTTTACTGTCATCCTTTGCCAGAAACTCTTTGATTGCTTCTACAGACGGATACATCTGGCTTTCCATATCACTGGTATCATTATAACTGCGGTCATGGAAAAGTCCCTCATAATGTACCAGACGGGTAGAGTCATTCTTACGGAAAAGCTGAGACATTTCATAGATATCTTTTCCGCCAAAAGATTCATTTCCACAGGACCAGATCAGGATTGCCGGATGATTCTTGTCTCTCTGATACATGGAGTTGGCACGGTCAAGCATCATATCCAGCCATTCCGGTTTGTTGTGAGGAACAACATGCGTATAATCCTTTGTAAATTCCGCCACATCCCAGGAACCATGGGATTCCAGGTTTGTCTCATCGATCATATAAATACCATATTCATCACAAAGCTGATAGATCAGTGATGTATCCGGATAATGGCAGGTACGGATGGCATTGATATTATTCTGCTTCATAATGCGAAGATCCTTGCGGAGTTCTTCCTCTGATACATGTCTGCCGCTGACAGAACTGAATTCATGACGGTTTACGCCCTTAAACACGATACGCTTTCCGTTCAGAGTCATAATGCCGTTCTTCATCTCGAAACGGCGGAATCCAACCTTCTGAGGAATCACTTCCTGAATATTTCCTGCTTCGTCATAAAGTTCAATTGTAAGATCATAGAGCTGCGGATCTTCTGCACTCCATAATTTTGGATTATTGATTTTCCATACAAAACTGTTCTGTACAGTCTTGCTGCTATTTGTTTTCTGAATATAAAATGGCTCTGCATTTGCTTCTTCATTTCCAGCTTCTGTAAGAGATTTTTTCTCTTCCAGCACATATTCTCCATCTTGCTCAAGTCTGAAAGCAATGCTTCCTTTTCCCCATGTCTTTACCTTAATTTCAAGATCTGCTACATCCAGATTCTCTTCCGGGATTGCACGGATCTGGAGATCATATGCGTGAGTATCCGGAACTGTATAAAGATACACATCTCTGTAAATTCCGGAGAAACGGAAGAAGTCCTGATCTTCGCACCAACTGCTGGAGGTCCATTTGAACACCTGTGCTGCCAGCTTATTCTGTCCATCTTTAAGATAATCTGTCAGTTCAAATTCAGATGGGGTGAAAGAATCCTCACTGTAGCCAACAAAGGCTCCGTTCAGCCACAGTGCAAGTCCGCTCTCTGCTCCCTGGAAAGAAATAAACAACCTCTTTCCCTTCATATGTTCCGGCACTGTAAAATATTTCACATAGCTTGCAACCGGATTAAATCTCTCCGGTATCTGGCCCGGATAAATTTCCTCATGTCCTTCCCATGGATACTGGACATTAGCATACTGGGGTGCATCATATCCTTCCATCTGGATATGTGCAGGTACATGAATGTCATCCCAGTCATAACAGCAGTAATCTTCTTTCTCAAATCCCTGAACTGCACTTTTGTAATTACGCGCATAATGAAACTTCCATAAACCGTTCAGACTGTAGCGAAAAGAAGTTTCCGTCCCATCCTGCACAGCAGTCTGCATTTCATTCCCATCTCTATAATATACATGATCTGAATGAGCTTCCATTCGGTTATCGCAGAAATACTGTGGATCTTTTACCAGTGAATAATCAAATGCCTTCATACTCTTATGTTCTCCTCATGATTTGTTTTTTTATAACTGTTCTCTCTGCCTGCAATATTACATTTCGCCATGCATTTGTAAAAATATTTCCAGCAAAATACTTTATATATGACTTTTTTTCATAAAAATATCTTATACGATATTGCCAACAGCCAGTTATCCTTCATAAGCAAAATTATAACATTATACCAATCCGCATAGTTTGCATATTTGACTATATAATATTCATTTTCGACTTTTATAGATTGATCCTTCGCAGCATTTTCTCAGCCTGCACAACACTCTCCCAGAAGAGAAATAATCGGACTTCTCTTTTATCCGAAAATTCCCTATACAAAAAAGGCAGGTGATCTTCACCTGCCCCACAATAGCACTGCATTTATTCAGCCTTCCGCTATCTTATTCCCCTTTAGTTTCCTTCTCTGCCATTCTTGAAAACACCATCTCATATCCGTCATTTCCATAATTCAATGAACGATTCACACGACTGATCGTTGCTGTGGAAGCTCCGGTTTTCTCCGAAATATCAAGATAGGTTCTCTTGTCCATCAGCATCTTGGCAACCTCAAAACGCTGTGATAAGGAAAGAAGTTCATTGATCGTGCATACATCCTCAAAAAAAGTATAGCACTCTTCTTTATCCTTCAGGCATAAAATCGCTTCAAAAAGCTGATCTACAGCCTCTGTTCTGATTTTTTTACTCATTTTCATGCTCCTTTTAGAACTCTGTACTTCACTGGGCGGACATTTGTCTTTAAAATGTCCGTGTTATATTTCTAACAGTGATATTTTACCACGTTAAATTATAGGAAGCAAGCCTTTAACCTAAAAGAAATTACAGATTTTTTTTATTTTCTCACCAAAACCTCTTTCGAAGAGTAAGGCAGATAAAATCATCCTCTTTGTGACGCAGCTCTACACCAAATAACTGCTTCTCAGTTTATCAGAATTTACGATTCACATACTTCCTTATTGCATCCACAGACCGATTAAGAACCAGCTCTTCCGGAAAATCCAGTTTCTCCAGCAGATCTCTCGCCAGATCAAACTCCCCGATCAGAAGATCAAAATGGGCATCACTGTCCATCACCACCGGAACCTGATATTTCTTACACAGATTCAGCATCACAGTATCATTCTCCACAGCATTCTGCGGTTACAGTCCGGATCCATAGAATGATTATTCAGTTCCAGAACCTTCCCATATTCCTTCGCCCCCTGAACCAGTGCCTCATAATCGATTTCATATCTCCCATCATCGGATGCCCGATAATATTTACATACGGATTCTTCATCACATTCAGATAGCTTTCTGTATTCTCCAGCTTAGATCCCGGCTTCATGCATGGCATATGCAGACTGGCGATCACCACATCCATCCTCTCCAACGTCCGCTGCACCAGATCCACAGTCCCCTGTGCATCCAGAATATTCACCTCAGACCCCAGAAGAAGCTGAATCCCATACATCTCCCTGGGCACAATTTTCAGATTCTCAAAATAATACTTATGACAGGTCCCCGGCATAGCAGGCGCATGCTCCGTAATCCCCAGAACCTCCAGTCCCTTATCTGCAGCCGCTTTCGCCATCTCCCTCAGAGAACAATATGCATGACCACTCACCAAAGTATGTGTATGCAGATCCAACACTGAATTATATCTCATAACAACCCACTCCTCACTTCGTACAATATTCCCCCTCATTATACGACCATCCTTCCACCTCCACAAGCAAATTTTCCGTCCACCCATTTTTACCATCCATTTTTACTCAAGCCAACGCCAAAAAAAATTGCCTGCAGCCAGCGCAGAAAAATAGTGTGTTTGATGTGCATTTGCAGGTATCTTAGATATTCTTAGGTCAAAAAATCTGCGTTATGAGCCGGCTGTATCACTGTCTGAGCGGAGTCTGCGACGGAGCGAGTTTGCATTTTTCTTCATGCTTTAGCGGATTCCCCCCACCTTAGAGTTACTTAGCCCCCGGAACTGAACCTGCAGAGAGATGCTGCTTCGCGCGTCCCTTATTGTCTGTGTACGCCCCACACCAACAAACTTCCCCCAAATACTTACAAAAACCTCTTGACTTTCAAAACAAACAGCGTTAAAATTGCTTTAGCTTTTTAAACAGCTAAACCTATAACGCATAAATTCAACGAAGGGAACCAGTAAAAACAGTCCCCCTGTCCTCAGAGAACTGCAGTCCGGTGAAATGCAGTGACAGACCTGTTTCGAATATCATCCCCGAGAAGGAAAGCCGAACCCTTGAATACAGCCATCACAGATATTGCCGTATTCACAGTAAGCTTCCCCGGCCGCCCCCCGTTACAGGAGCCGCGTATATCGGTACGTTGCAGAATCGTACTTGTTTCAAAGATGAAACAGGGTGGTTACGGAATATCATATGTCCGTCCCTGCATGGGGCGGACTTTTATGTTATAGGAAATTACTCCATAATATTCCTATAACATAAAAGCCCTGACACACGAGACATACTTTCTTTTCCAGGCTGTCGATCTGAAACCGAAACACTACTTCTGTTTTTCGCAGACAACAGAATTCACCACAGATGAAAAATGTAACTAATTACATATTATAACCATTACATTCCATCTGCCTTGAATCTGCTCCAAATTCCGAAAAACAGCAGCAAATTTTTTGAGAGGAGTAGAGAGCATGAAAATCTACAAAAAAATCATGAACGCACTGGCTGCAGTAGAAAAGATCGTCCTTGTGATCTCCACACTGCTGATCCTGGTGCTGACTGTGGGAAACGTATTTTCCCGTAAAGTCATCCACCGTTCCTGGTCCTTCACAGAAGAACTTGTAGTAGCGGTATTCGTACTCATCACCCTGCTGGCAGCCGCACTGGCCTGCCGCGAAGGAGAACTGGTCAGCCTGACACTGGTCACAGACCGCCTTCCAAAGAAACTGAAGAAACCATCCGTGATCCTGATCACAGTCCTGAGCATCATCTTCAGCGTCATCCTTTTCAAATACGGAATGGACAAGGTAATCACTCAGCTTCAGAATGGAAAAAGAACCTTCGTATTAAACTGGCCTGAATGGATCTTCTGGTCCTTCGTACCCATCGGTGCAGGATGTATGATCCTTCACTTCATTGAATTCTGTCTGGACTTCTGCTGCAAAACCGACAGCGCCAAAAATACCGACAACAGCACAAAAAGTAACATGAACACAATCACAACAGACAAAAAGGAGGGCAAATAAATGATCAGTGCAATCTTATTTATCTCCTTCTTCATATTCCTGATCCTGGGTGTACCCATCGGAATCTGCCTCGGACTTTCCTCCGTATGCGCAATCCTCTACTCCGGTACATCCCTGACGATCGTAGCAACCAACATGTACTCAGGAATCAGTAAATTCCTGCTCCTGGCAATCCCATTCTTCGTACTGTCAGGAAACATCATGGCAAAAGCCGGTATCTCCAAGCGACTGATCAAATTCGTTGATACCTGCGTAGGCCACAAAAAAGGCGGTATCGCATCGTATGTGTTATCGTAGCCTGCTTCTTCGGCGCGATCTCCGGTTCCGGCCCTGCAACTGTTGCAGCCCTTGGCGCCGTACTGATCCCTGCAATGGTAGAACAGGGCGGTTTCTCCGCACCATTCTCCACAGCACTGATGGCAACCTCAAGCTCCATTGCCATTGTCATCCCGCCAAGTATCGCCTTCGTTGTATATGCCTCCATCACAGGCACATCCATCGCAGACATGTTCATGGCAGGTATCGTACCAGGTCTTCTAATGGGCGTGGCACTGATAATCGTAGTAATGCTGGAAGCAAAGAAACACAATATCAAACCATCCAGGGAAAAAGCCTCCGGCAAAGAACGCTGGGACGCTTTCAAAGATGCTTTCTGGGGATTCCTGATGCCGGTCATCATTCTGGGCGGTATCTACGGCGGTATCTTCACACCAACAGAAGCAGCAGCCGTATCCGTTGTATACGGTCTCTTCGTAGGTATGGTCATCTACCGCGAAGTTTCCATCCGCGATATGTTTGACATTCTGGTAGACTCAGCAAAGACAACCGGCGGTATTATGCTCATCGTAGCAAGTGCCTCTCTGTTCTCCTTTGTATGTACCAAATTCGGTATTGCAGATGCAGCCTCCAATTTACTTGGAAGCATCGCACACAATCAGTTTACCTTCCTGCTGATCGTAAATATCATCTTCCTGATCGCAGGATGCTTCATCGATGCAAACTCCGCTATGTACATCTTCATCCCGATCATGCTTCCTGTATGTAAGGCTCTTGGATACGATATAGTAGCATTCGGTGTTATGGCAACTGTAAACCTTGCAATCGGACAGGTAACTCCTCCTGTAGGTGTAAACCTTTTCGTAGCAATCAGCATCAAGATCAAAAAAGGTCTGGAAGTTACTCTGCAGGAGATCTCAAGGGCAGTTGTGCCAATGATCGCAGCCTGCGTTGCAGTTCTTCTGATCGTTACATACATCCCGATCACCTCCACTTTCCTTCCGAAAGCTCTTGCAAAAGAAGGCTCCTACACAGGTGATCAGTCCTCCGCTTCCTCTGACACAGCTTCCAAGGACGCAGGAGACGGCAATAACTCCTTTGACACAATCGCAGATTACAGCGACCTTGACTGGCCGGAAATGACCTGGAACTTCGCATGCTCCACTACTGAGACAAGTACCTGGGCTGATGGCGGACGTAAGTTCGGTGAACTGATGGAAAAAGCTACAGGCGGCAAAGTCAAAGTCAACATTTACGCTGCTGACCAGCTTACAAACGGCAACCAGTCCGAAGGTATTCAGGCTCTGATGAATGGGGACCCGGTTCAGATCTCCATGCACTCCAACCTGATCTACTCTGCATTTGATCCACGTTTCAACGTTGTTTCTCTTCCGTTCGTCTATGATTCTTACGACGATGCAGATGCGAAATTCGATGGCGAAGCAGGTGCAAAGCTGAAAGAAATCCTCAGTGAGTACGGACTCCACTGCATGGGTATTGCAGAGAACGGTTTCCGCGAAATCACAAACAGCAAACATGAGATTAAATCTGTAGACGATATGAAGAACCTGAAGGTTCGATGTAGCAGGCTCCAACCTTCTGATGGAATGCTACAAGAGATGGGGCG
>ENA-OQMZ01000326-OQMZ01000326.1-human-gut-metagenome-genome-assembly--contig:-NODE-326-length-20709-cov-5.959090_pt1 | contig 20709 bp, 23 predicted proteins | sample MGYA00242621_ERZ504862 | MGnify/ENA primary metagenome ERZ504862 (study PRJEB26092, sample SAMD00036393) | human gut metagenome | host: Homo sapiens | study: EMG produced TPA metagenomics assembly of...
GCATCCCCCGCGGCTCGTCCGCCTGCCTGGCGTGACAGTGATCCGCCCCAGCCTCGCAGTCGCGGCAGCATGTATTCGAGCTGTGCCAGCTCCACCTGCGCCTTGCCTTCGCGCGAAGTCGCATGCTGTGCGAAGATGTCGAGGATGACGGCGGTGCGGTCGACCACCTTCACTTTGGTGGCGTCTTCCAATGCGCGTCGTTGGCTCGGCGGCAGATCATCGTCGACGACGATGGTGTCCGCCTCGTCCTGCGCCACGATGCCGGCCAGTTCGCGCGCCTTGCCGGAACCCACGTATGTGGCCGCATCCGGCTTGATGCGATGCTGCAGCAGACCGTCGCACACCACGCGCCCGCGGTTTCGGCGAGCGCGGCGAGTTCTCGGAGCGATTCCTCGGCCGCGGCCTGCGTGGTCTCGCGGCTGGACCATACGCCTACGAGCACGACGCGTTCGAGCCTGACTTTACGGTATTCGACTTCGGTGACGTCCTGGATCTCGCCCAGACCCGCCACATGCTTCAATGCGTTGCGGGATTCGCGTTCCTGCCACTGTTCGTCGTGGGTTTCGCGAAAGTGTTCCCCGCCGTCGGTATCAAGCAGCACGTCGGATTGGTCGGCGAGCACTCCCCCGACGTCGCCTGCGGTCATGCTCTGCTCGATATCGTTCTCTTGGCTCAATGGCACCTCTCACGGTTAAACTATGGTGTCTTTATTATCATCATTGTCTAGAGACATGGGCATCACCGTTTTCGCCACGTGGACGCGATTACCGCGCGGATGCCGGAGGACGAACGTTTGCAAGGAGAGAGCATGGCACAGGCCGAGCAGTATTTCGCGGCGGAACCGCAGTCGAAGGACGTGCGCAGGAAGCTGCATGTCACGTTGCGTGGCAATGAGGCGGATGTGGAAGTGTCGAACGGCGTGTTTTCCGGCAATCGTGTGGATTTGGGCACGTCGGTGCTGCTTCGCCAGGCGCCGGAACCGCCGGAGGAGGGCACGTTCCTTGATCTGGCTGCGGTTGGGGTCCGATCGCGCTGACGTTGGGTTTCGAATCGCCCAAGGCCGATATCTGGGCGTTGGATGTGAACGAACGCGCGCTTGAGCTCACGCGCCGCAACGCCGAGTTGAACGGCATGGGCAATATCCATGCCGTCACCGCCGAGCAGGTTCCGGCCGTTCTCACGTTCGATCTGATCTGGTCGAATCCGCCGATCCGCGTCGGCAAGGAGGCTCTGCACGAGCTGCTGATGACGTGGCTGCCGCGGCTTAACGCGGGCGGTGCCGCCTATCTGGTGGTGCAGAGGAATCTGGGTTCCGATTCGCTGATTCCGTGGCTCGCCACGCAGTTGGGCGACGGGTTTGAAGTGGGCAAGTACGCGAGTTCGAAGGGCTTCCGCGTCATCGAGGTTGTGAAGGCATGAAATTCGAATATCCTTCCGAACTGCCGGTTTCCGCGGCTCGCAGCGACATCGCCGAAGCCGTCAGGTCAAGCCAGGTGGTGATCGTTTCCGGCCAGACGGGCTCCGGCAAAACCACGCAGCTGCCGAAGATTCTGCTGGAACTGGGCCGTGGATCGCACGGCAGGCAGATCGTGCACACGCAGCCGCGCAGGCTTGCCGCACGTACCGTCGCCGAACGAATCGCCAGCGAAATGGGCGTGACGTTGGGTGAGGAAGTCGGCTATCAGGTGCGTTTCACGGACGAAAGCTCGCCGAAGACGCGCCTGCGCGTCGTGACGGACGGTATTCTGCTGGCGCAGATCCAACGCGATCCGAAGCTCATGCAGTACGACACGATCATCATCGACGAGGCGCATGAGCGCAGTCTGAACATCGATTTCCTGCTCGGCTATCTGACGGCGCTGCTGCCCAAGCGGCGCGACCTGAAGCTCGTCATCACGTCCGCGACAATCGATTCGGTGAAGTTCCAGGAGCATTTCGAACACGCGCTGCATGCGAAGGTGCCGGTCATCGAAGTGTCGGGACGCACGTATCCGGTGCAGGTCGTGTATGAGCCGTTGGGCACCGCGCCGGCGCTGATGCGTTCCGTGCCGGGTTTCGAAACGGGCGCGATGCCCGGCGACGCGGATTACGAGGCGCTGTCGGCCGCGCCGGATGGCAGGGACGGCCGTGATTCGCGCGACACGAACGTGGACATGCCCACCGCGGTGGCGCGCGCCTGCGCCGAATTGGTGATCCATTCCACGCACGACCGTGGTCCGCGCGACATTCTCGTGTTCGCTTCCGGCGAGCGCGACATCCACGATTTCGAGAACGCGCTGCGCCGCCATTACGGTCCGCGCGCGGCGGATATGCGCAGGCCGGATGCGATCGAGATCGTGCCGTTGTTCGCACGGTTGTCTTCGAAGGAACAGCATAAGGTGTTCGAACCGCATACGCATCAGCGTATTGTGATCGCCACGAATGTCGCCGAAACGTCGCTGACGGTGCCGGGCATCCGCTATGTGGTCGATCCGGGCACGGCGCGTATCTCCCGCTATTCGAAGACGGCGAAGGTGCAGCGTCTGCCTATCGAGCCGATCAGCCAGGCGAGCGCGAACCAGCGTTCGGGCCGTTGCGGCCGTATCGCCGACGGCATTGCGATCCGCTTGTATTCGCGTGAGGATTTCGAGACGCGTCCCGAATTCACGGAGCCGGAGATTCTGCGCACGTCCCTGGGCGCGGTCGTGCTGCACATGCTGTCGGTGGGTGTGGCGCGTACGGCGAAGGATGTGACGGATTTCGGTTTCATCGATCCGCCGGATATGAAGGCCGTGTCGGATGGTTTCAACGAGCTGACCGAGCTGAAGGCCGTGGCGCGCAAACATGGCGAGGTGGTGTTGACGCATACCGGCCGTCTGCTGGCACGTATTCCGATCGACGTGCGTTTGGGCCGTATGGTCATCGAAGCCGCGAAGTCGACCACGCCGAACACTCTGGCGGCGGTGCTGGTAGTAGTCGCGTTCCTGAGCCTGCAGGATCCGCGCGAACGTCCCGACGAGAACCGTGAGGAGGCGGATCGGATCCACAACCGGTATGCCGATCCAACCAGTGATTTCCTGACCGCGTTGAACCTGTGGGACCGCGTGTTCCAAGCGGATGGCGAGCCGAGCAATTCCGCGCTGCGCCGCATCTGCAAGACCGAGTACTTAAGTTGGCTGCGCATGCGCCAATGGAAGGATTTGGTCGCCCAGCTGCGCGAAATGTGCCAGGAGTTCAAATTCAAGCTTGGCGAGCCGATTCCCGTGTCCCGTCCACCGTTGGAGATCCGCCAGCTGCCGCTTAACCAGCAGGCAGCGCATTCGCTGTGCTGCTCATGGGACGCGCAGGGCATCCACACGTCCATGCTTTCCGGCCTGCTGTCCATGATGGGCATGCAGGTCACGCGCGAGCCGAAGGCATCCGATTTCGCTGGTTTGAAGGGTGCGGCACGCGCTCGTGCGATGAAACGCGCGCAGAAGATGGCGAAGAACGACTATCAGGCGCGCGCGGCACGCATTTCGCCCTGTTCCCCGCCTCCGCCGTAGCCAAATCGACACCGCAATGGGTGATGAGCACCGAACTGGTGGAGACAAGCCGGCTGTGGGCGCGGTATTCCGCGCAGATTGATCCCGCATGGGCGGAGCCGCTCGCCGGAGCACTCACCCGTACCACGTACGCGGATCCGCACTGGTCCGGTTCGCGCGGCTCGGCCGTGGCGAGCGCGAAGGTGCTCCTGTACGGCCTGCCGATCGTGCAGGACCGCACCGTGCAGTGGGGGCGCATCAATCCGCTTGAGGCGCGCGATTTCCTCATCCGGCAGGGTCTGGTGGAGGGCGACATCCAGCAACGGTTCTCCTATGATGATTTCGTCACCAGGAACCGGGACATCCTCGAGGATGCAGCCGATGATGCGAGCCGCACCCGCCAGGTGGCGCAGACCGTCGGTGACGAGGATCTGTTCGACTTCTACAACGCCATCATCCCCAACACCGTCACCAGCGTGGCCGATTTGGCGAAATGGTGGAAGACGAAGCACGACGAGCAGCCCGATCTGCTGGATTTCGATCCGGACAAGGTGGAGCGTCTCGCCGGCTCCGATTCGGTGTCCCTGGACGACTATCCCGACCATTGGCATACGCTCGGCACCGACGGCTCCCCCATCGATCTAAGGTTGAGCTACATCTACGACCCGCACGACCCAAACGACGGCGTCACCGTGCATGTGCCGTTGAAAGTATTGTCTCGACTGACTCCGGAACAGTTCTCGTGGAATGTGCCGGGATTGTTGGACGAGCTGATCGTCGGCATGATCAAGTCGCTGCCGAAAACGTTGCGCGTGCAGTTCGTGCCCGCTCCGGACACGGCACGCAAAATCCGCGCCTGGATCGACGAACGCTATCCCGACCTGCCGGGCTCCGGCAGCCAGCAGAAGCCTAACATCGCCCCCGAAAACGAGGATGGCATGGCCGCATGGCCCGACCTGCCGCACGTGTTCACGCAGGCGGCCATCAGTATCGTCGGCGCGCAAATCCACCCGGAAGTCCTCACCGGCGAACTATGGAACAAGCTCGCGCCATACCTGCGCATGACCTTCGCCGTGGAACAGCAGCTGCCGCCCAACCGCAAGAACCAGCACGGCCGACGACACGCGCGAGGACCCGTCAAAACGCTCGGCACCGGCAAATCACTCGTCGAACTGCAACGCAGATTCGCCGAACAAGCCAAAGCCTCCGCACGCCACATGGTCGAAAAACAAGCCCGAAACGCAGGAGACCAAGCAAGTTCGTCGAACAAGCCAACCTGCTCAACAAAGCGGGAGCGACCACCGAAGCACGCGCCACCATGCTCTGGCAAGGCGCGGCTCGACACGCTGCGCCTGCCCGGTGAACGCATCTCCTCACGCTGCTCGGCACGGAAGCGCTCATGCTCGCCTCCGCCCCCTACAAGTCCACGAAGGAGCTCACCGAAGACCTGCAGCTGGCAGCCGTCAAACGGCTCCTGCCCAACATCGACCAGCTGCCCGACGACGAAGCGCTCGCCGACGCAGTGCTCGACGTGCGCGAAGTGTACGAGGACACCGTGTACGCGGTGGCGCATGACGTGATCGCCATACTGAAACGGTATGCGGAAGTCGACAAAGCCGTGTCCGGCAAAGCGGACCTGCCACTGCTGAGCGTGCTGCAGTCGATCCGCGAACACATCGCCACACTCGTATACCCCGGTTTCATCGGCAAGACGCCACCGGACGCATTGCCGTCCATCGAACGATACCTGCACGCCGACCTGCTGCGCCTCACCAAGGCGAAAAACGACAAGAACCGCGACGTGCGATGGGCTTGGGAAGCCGACGAAGCCAAACAACTCGCCGACAACACCATGGCGAAAGCACAACGTGAACCAGCGGCCCACGCCACGAAACGCTGATGAAGCAGGCGGAAACCGTACGTTGGATGCTGGAGGAATTCTACGTGTCCCTGTGGGCGCAGGAACTCGGCACGCCGAAACCGATCAGCCTGCAACGCATCAAAAAGGCGATCGCCTAGCCACCAGCCAAAACCCCAACGGATTGTTCCGTTTCTTCAAACCCGTCAACGCTTCTTGAAGAAACGGAACAACTGCGATTCCCGAATCAACAACCCCGCAAACAGGCTCGCCACCATCACACCGGCGAACACAGCCAACGGCGTACGCACCGCAGCCGCCAACACCGCCGCCCAATCGGACCGGCTCATCCGCACCGCATACGCCAACAACAACGCACACGAAGCAAACGTAGCCAGCCCGGCCCAAACACCGGTCTCCACACCAATACCCAGCAACTGCGCACCCTTCGACTGCCCCGAATGCAACGCACCCGCATACTCCAACCTACGCCGGCGCACACCAAACACACCAACCAACACGCCAATCGCCAACCCCACCCACGGCATCCACCGCGTCGAACGATTCACATACGACGCACGCGCGTCATAATGCGCATCAAACCCCTTATTCACCTGCGTCACACCCGCATTCGACGAGCCGGAACCCGCCACCAACGTGGCATACAGCAGATTCTCCGTCTGCCCATCAACCGGCCACTGCTTGACCCAGCATTCGTCAAACGTCGAAGCGCTCGCCGACACCGGCACGATGAACGCGTAGGCGAAACGCGTGTCACGCCCATCGTTCGGCCAGTCGAACACACCAGCCACACGCGTAGTGCCTTCGCGTGTCTGCAATGCGCTGCCCACGGCGAGCCCGAAGTCCTTGGCCACGTCGCGCGGCACCCATACGCCGGACACGTCGGCCTTGGCATTGCCGGCGATCAGCCGGATCATACCGGGTGTCACGTCATACGATGAGATGTCCTTGCCGGGTGTCGCGAGTGGCACGACCTGTTTGCCGGCACGCATCGCGCCAGCCAAGGTGCCCGTCATTCCATCGCCAGCGCCGGACAACCGGTCGCATGCGGTGCCATCCACCGTTCCACCGACGATGGCGTTGACGTCAGCGTACGCGTTGATGCGCTGCACGGCCTGCGATTCCAAGTCGATCACGGTCATCGCCTCATATCCGCCCAGCAGCGTTCCGGAGAGCAGCACGGTGAGGAACATGGCGAACGCGCGGCTCACGCCCGAGCCGATGTTGCGCAGCGCTTCGGAAAGCACCGATCCAAGTCTCATATACGCTTCCTTATTGGCGGTTTCATGCGGTTTTCACACTGTTTGGCGAAGTTCAACGGTTTCTTGCGATTCGTCCGCCGACTATTTGCAAACCAGCCCGTTGAGCCCGCTGCCGATTTCGACGTTGGCGATCGCGGACGCGTCGGCATCCTGTACCTGCACCAGACTCACGCCCAGCTCGCTGCCCACAATCGTCACCTTCGCCGGCGTATTGGATGTGTTACGGGATTTTGGTACGATGCAGCCGCTGCTGCCGTCGATGCCGAACACCGCTCCCGCCGGCACACGCAGCACCTGTAATGGTTCCTTCAATGCCACGGTGCATCGAGACCGGCCTTTTTGGTCTGCATGTCCATGGACTGGAACGTTTCGCTTGCCGACACATTACGCAGGAATTCGGCGTCGGTGATTTCCGTGTTATCGGCCGGCAATATTCCATTGACGCCATACATGCCTATAGTGCGATCCTGTCCTACCGCCGCGCCGTTTTTCACGGTGAGTTTCGTCAACGCTCCCGGTATTTTTCCGATTGCCGTACCGCCCGTCACCATGGAACCTGTGGTGGCCGTCCACTCGTCGACCGCGACTGCGTTTTCAGGAATCCACATGGTGTCGGCAAGCGCAAGCGTGCCGTCGGAGGGGTTGCCGTTGTCGTTCATGAGTTGCCGCCAGCCGTCGGATGTTGCCCACCAGTAGGTGTCGGAACCGGCCACGCTGTTGTATCCGAGTCGGCTCAGCTCGTTGTTCAGTGCGAGCACGTCGTCGCCCTTGTCTCCGGTTTTGAGGTCACGGTATAGGGGTGTGGCGGTGTTCAAGGCCACGACCACGCGGTCGTTGACTTTGTATGCGCCTTTGCCGGAGGCGAGTCCGTCTGCGGACCAGTCGGCGGTGACGGTGCCGTTGGCGTTGCGAGAAGATTACGTTCGGTGGAGATGGTGAGCACAACCGTCACTTGCTGGCTACCGGAGTATTCCTGCACGCTGGCTGGCGCGGTGGTCGTCTCCCCTGCCGAGCCGAGCAATGCCGGCGCGCGGTCTGGCAAGAGCAGCGCGCATGCTCCCACGGACACGCATATGGCGGTTGCCACGGCGAGCAGGCTCCAAGCCCATGCGAGTCGTCCGCGTCTGGCACCGTTGTTCATGACTTTAGTGCCCCGTTGCTTCTTTCCCATGAATCGATGCCTTTCTATTCGTCTATTCTTCCAATTCCGGTTCCTGCGATTTGCTGCCGCCTGGCGCGTAGTCGGCGAGGTCGAGCACACGGTCGCAGGCGTCGCGGGTGTCGGGATCGTGTGTGGCCACGAGCACGATCATGCCTTGGCCGGAAAGGTTGTTCAGCACATGGCTGACGGAATGCGCGGTGCGCGTATCCAATTGAGCGGTCGGCTCGTCCACGAGCAGCATGTCGGGTTTGGAGCAGACGGCACGTGCCAGCATGAGACGTTGCGCCTCGCCGCCGGAGAGGTCGGAGAACCGGCGGTCGGCCGCGTATTCGAGGTCGAACAGCCCCATGGCTTCCAAGGCTTTGAGCTCCGCTTCCTTGCGCCGCATGCCTTTGGCGAGCAGCGGGAACACCACGTGGTCGAGCGCGGTGCGTTCCGCCACACCGTACGGGTTTTGAAACACCCATCCCACACGGTTCACGCCTTCACGGGTTACGGTTCCGGCATATGGTTTCTCCCAACCGGCGAGAATCGACAGCAATGTCGATTTACCACAACCGGATGGTCCGCATACCGCGATGGTGGAGCCAGGTTCCGCCACGAAATCAAGATGCTCGAACAGCAGGTCTGTCCCCGGGAACCGGTGGGCCAGCCCTTCCACAACCACTCGCATATGAGCCCCTTCGCGCATCAGACTACTTCAGCGGATACCAGACCGTCTCATCCGAGGCGGTCACGTTCACTCCGGCCGTCACCAAGCAGGTCAGCGCCTTCCTGTTATCGCGCAGTCCTGCGCTTTCTCCGGATTCCAAATCCTTCTCCAGCTTATCGGCGATGTAGTCTTTGGGCTTTATGCCTTCCTTGCGCAGACAGTCGGCCGCCACCTCCTTGTCATTGAGCAGCAGCTTCGGATTGCCCAACTGGAGCCTGTACACGGTGTTGATATCCGTGACATGCAGCATACTGCAGGATGTCAGATCGTCATTGAGTTTGCGGATCGCCTCTTTGCTGGCACCATCGGTGTTGTACGAGGGCAGAGCGTAAATGCCGTTGTCGTACTTGTCGAACGTCGGCTCGGCATAGCCTTTGTCTATGATGCACTGCTTGTAATCCGCCCATGCGCGTTCGTAGTCGGCCTGACTCACCTTTCCGCCCGAAGCGGCCTTCTCCAGTGCAGACTTCTGCTGATCGGATATTTTGCCGCCGTCGGAATCCAACAACGATCGCGCATAATCCTTCAGCGACGACGCGATTCGTTCACCCTGTTGCGATGATTGACCCTGCTGGGATTGACGCTCCCGTCGCAAGCCTTCTTTCAGTGCCCCGCAGCCCGTGCAGCCGACAAGCAAAGCGAGACAGCATATGACGGCAATAGCTTTGCCACGCATGCCCGTTTTCCTCGACATCGTCATCAGCCCCCTCACAAACGACGCAGCCGTCAGGCCGCCATGACCCGCTTTATCCCCTAGTCTAGACCCCCAAGACCTGCCGTCACGCGCGGCATACCCAATATGGTATGTGGAACCAGGTGTTCCCCAGCATCATCCACCGGCTCGTTGCATTTACCCCGTTCTCCGCGCCGGAAAGCCATCAGTCAAACGGAATGCGCGCGTGGAACATCCATATGCCGTTCTCGCAATCGGTGGAAAGACTTCCTCCGATATGCTCGATTTCAGCCGCGAACTGTCTGAGACCATGGCCGCCGGGCAGGCTGCCGGAATGCCAGGCACCCATATCATTCACTTCAGTGATTTCCAAGGAATCGTCTTCACCAGAACCGACACCTCGTACTTGCCTCCGGAAGGCGCATGACGCGAAACGTTCGCGTACACCTCGCCAATCAACCGGCCGATCACATCCTTATGATAGGCATACGGACGCGCGCACGGGACCAGAAATAGGCGAGACCGGTCAGCATAATCTGCATGACGGTAAACATCAATGCCATTGGCGAACCGGTGGCACACCGCCTCATAGACCATCAGAAGTTCGCACGTCATGATGGCCGCAAGACGGAACGGATGTTTGATTCGCGGCATATCCGACAACCGGAACGCTCCGTTCTTTTCGGTCATGTCAGCGCCCGTTCCCACGTTTCAGCCATGTGATGATGGCTTGCCGTTGCGTACGGCAGTTCAGTCGTTTGACGATGTTCTGCATGTGCTTGCGCACGGTGGCGATGGATATGCCGAGCCGTTCGGCTATCTCTCCATCCGTCAGATACTCGTTCGCGCACAGATTCATGATGGTTTCCTGCATGTTGGTGAGCGTGGACTCCGCTTGAGTATCGCATTTCAGCTTCGCATAAGCCGCCATCGGAGTTTCAAAACCGGGCAGGAAACATCCTGAAAGGACACGGGAGACGGCTTGTTCGAGCTGCGTCTCGTCACCTTTACCGACAAGCCCCTGCGCGCCAGCCGCCGCCAGCGGCACGCGATACCGGTTCAGACTGAAGCTGGTCATGCCGAGAATCGGCGTGGAACAGTCCATCAACCGCATGCGACGGCAGACTTCCGGGCCTTGCATACCTTCCAACGACATATCAAGCAGCACAAGAGCATATTGGTCGGCATTTGATGCAAACAATCCCAAAGCCTCAACGCCGCTGGTAGCCGAATCGACGATACCCACCGCCGGAAGAATCCGCTTGAATAGGTCAGTCAGCGCCTCGATGACGATTTTGTCATCGTCAACAAGCAATATCTTCGGACCACCAACCGTTTTCCCCGTCATGGTACAACGCTCCTTCCCCCCGGGAAACATCCCCCTGCCGCAATACAATACATCATTTCATCACCACCCCTTACTCATATTGAGTAGATCGTTCGCAATAACCCCCGTAAAACAACTCATATCATATGAATCACCGGGCCAAGGCAGTTCGATATGATGATGAAAGGTGGACGATGATGTCCTGGATGAAACACAATAAATTAGCGAAAACAATTGCCGCATCAATAGCAGCTGTCGGAATATGCTTCGGCGCCACTGCCGTGGCGAGTGCTGTATGTCGGTACCCTGTCACCAGTGCTCATATAGCGAGGGCCCTTATCATGTTGAATGGAGTGTGCAACCGACAAGTTCATATGTAAGGACTCAAACCGATTACCATAACCAATATTGCTACGCACAGCAAGATAGGACGCAACATTCGCAGACAAGCAGAGCGCTCGCTAAGCAACATTGCTCCGCCTCAGTCAGCGGAGGCTCTTCATTGACTCAAAATGATTATGTTGAATATTATCAGTATTAGGAAGCTCGATCACCATGCGGAATGGAATAGTCCATGTGTTGAGAAACATCACCACATGCTTGGTAGGCATAACTCTTATCGGCTGCGCGGGCTGTGGGGTGGCTGTCGACCAGCAGGATACGAAACAGCCGACCGGAAGTGCCGGCAGCGACACATCCAAATCCAAAATCGCGAATTCGATACCGGATTACATCGATTTTCTTCTTGATTTGGACGCCAAACCCGATACCAAGTATCCCATGAGCGACGCTCAGAAGACGATTCTGAAACGTTCCAGGAAGTCGGGAAGCGTATCGAAACCGGATTACGAGCTTGCCTGGTCGAATTACAAGCAGTGCGTGACCGGCTATGGGTATACGACACCGGTGCTCAGGCAGTTCTCCAATGGCCTGTACATGATCGCCATGCGGGATACCACCGGCATGAGCGACCAACAGCGCAAGAAGTTCAACGAGGATGAGAACAAATGCTATAACACTGAAGTCATTGCGGTGACCGGTGTATACCAGATGCAGATCGGCAATCCCGGCATGCTTTCCGATGGCGACCAGGCCATGGTCGATTGCCTGCATAAGGCCGGTATCGTGCCGAAAAACTACGACAAGGAAGCGTACAAGAAGGATTTGGACGCGCACGCCAAAAACCAGCCCACCACAGTGGATTTCTCAAACGCGGAAATGCAAAGCTGTTGGGTGGCGAACGGCGCGTCGTTCGGGGACGTCAATGACACCGATCAGTGGAAGCCGCTCGGCTGACCACCGTGTTCCCCGTCATATATCAGCATAGAAGTCTCGTTCCTGCGCGACGAACGGGCGCAGGAACGTGGTGATGGCGATGGCGCATACCAGGAACAGCGCGCCGACGGGGCCGAGCCACATCAGTCCGAAATGGCCGTTGATTAGACCTCCGACCGCGGAACCGATCGCGATGCCGATGTTGAACGACATGGAGTTGAGCGACGCGGCCAGGTTCAACGATCCGGGATGCGACTGCGAGGCGACGTCCATATACAGCACTTGGGACGCGGAATTTTGCAGGTACATGAACATGCCGAGCACCACCAGCAGCAGCGCGCCGTATACCGGTACCCAATGCGCCACGACAAGCGACGCCATGAGCACCGCATGGGCGCAGTAGATGGGACGGATGTGCGTCAGCGGCTCCACTCCCCTGCCCCGGTCCGCGAGCTTGCCGCCATACAGGTTGCTCCACAGGCAGGCCGCGCCGAAGATCACCAGTCCGACACTCAAGTACTGTTCAGGCACATGCACTTCATCGCGCATGATCGGAGTCAGGTATGTGTAGAACACGTAGCTGGCGGCCGCGCCGCACACCACGTCGAGCACGCCCAACTGGATGCGGCGGTCGAAGAACAGGCGGAACTGCGGCAGGAATCCGATCTTCACGATGTGGCTGTTGCGCGGCAGCACCATGACCATGCCGATGATGAGAACGATGGTGAGCACATTGATCATATGGAACGCCCAACGCCAACCGAACGTGTTGGCCACCCATGTGCCGACCGGCACGCCCACCACGGATGCGATGGAGAAGCCGGAGAACACCCATGCGATGAATTTCGTACGGAATCTGTCCGTTGTCACATCGGGCGCGTACGTCATAGCCACAGCCACCAACGTTCCGGATACCAAGGCGATCATGATGCGCGCCACCACCAGAACCGCGTAGTTGGGCGCGAACGCGCATAGGATGTTGCCTGCGAGGAATATGCCGATCAGCGTCAGATGCGTAGCGAATCGCGGGAACCGTGCCGACAGCGCGGATCCGAGCGGGGTGACGGGCGCATACACGAAGGCGAACAGGGACACCAGATTGCCGACCGTCACCTCCGATATCTTCAGATCGGCTGCGATGTCGGGCAGGATGCCCACCACGATGAATTCACTCATGCCAAGCATGAAACTCGAGGCGATCAGGATAAGCACCGGAAGATTGAAGAACCGTTCCTTTGCCATGCCGCATCTCCCTTCCACACCGGGACATCAATCGATTGACGTAACCAATCCGAGGCAACATTATGCCATGCGCGATACAATATGACGCACGATGACACGCAAGACGAACAGCACGCGCAAAGCACGGAAAACCCGCAATCGCAAGCCCCTCAATCTCAAGAATCTCCGCACCATGTGGCGGAAGGCGAATCCCATCGCACGCATCGGCATGGTCGCCACCGCGACCGTGGCAGCGATCGCGGCGATCGCCATCATCGTGGGGGCGGTGCGCTTCATCGGCTGGCGCGTGCAGGTGAACGAGGCGCTCACCGCGCAAAGCCAGTCGCAGTCGCAATACGACTTCAATCCCGGCAACATCATTTCCGACGGCACGTTCTTCAACGGCAATGCGTTGAGCGAGCAGCAGGTCAGCACCATCATCGAACAGCAGGGCGTGGCCTGCAGTGGCGAACGATGCCTGAAGTCCATGACGTTCAGCACCGAATCGCAGTCCGCGGACGAATATTGCCAGGCTTATGATGGTGGCCCGAACGAAAGCGCGGCGGCGATTGTCTACAAGGCGGGCAAGGCATGCGGCATCAGCCAGAAGGTGCTGCTCACCGTGTTGCAAAAGGAGCAGCATCTGCTCACGGCCACCAATCCAAACGATTTCCAATTCAAAGCGGCGATGGGCCTGAGCTGCCCGGATGATGCGAACTGCGACCCCACCTATGCCGGCTTCTTCAAACAGGTGTACGGCGCGGCCAAACGGTACCAGTACTATCTTCGGCACGAGGGACGCTACGGCTACCATGCCGGACGGCTCAATTACATCCAGTACAATCCAAATGCCAGCTGCGGCGGCAGCAACGTGTACATCGAGAACCGAGCGACCGCGCTGCTGTACATATACACCCCGTATCAGCCGAATGCCGCGGCGCTCGAAGCGGGGGCCGGTGAAGGCGATTCCTGCTCGTCATACGGCAACCGCAATTTCGCGATTATCTACCATTCGATGTTCGGCAGCCCGCGAGGCTGATGCATCCCAATGAGGATATGCCGTTCGAGCATATCCTCGACCAGTCCGACACCGATTCCCCGTGGCCTTTCCGCCATAGACGTGTGCGAAACGCACGAGCAAGGCCGCCGCCCGGTTTATGTTCCGGACGGCGGCCTCGTGTATGACGTTTTTTCTATCGATGGTCCGCAATCACAGCTTCGGCAGATACTTCTTCAGCTCGAACGGGGTGACCTGCTTGCGGTACTCATCCCATTCCTGATGCTTGTTGCGCAGGAAGTATTCGAACGCATGCTCGCCGAGCACATCCGCCACGAAGTCGGATTTCTCCATGATCTTCAGAGCCTCGTCAAGCGATTCCGGCAGCGGCTGGATGCCATGGCCTGGCGTTCGGCGTCGGTGAGCTCCCACACGTCGTCGCTGGTGGCTCGCCCAGCTGCATCTGCTTGTCGATGCCATCGAGTCCGGCGGCCAGCAGCACGGAGTATGCGAGGTACGGATTGGCGACCGGGTCCAACGCGCGGAATTCCATACGGGCGGAGTTGCCCTTACCTGGCTTGTACTGCGGGATGCGCAGCAACGCGGAACGGTTGTTATGGCCCCAGCAGATATAGCTCGGCGCCTCGGCACCGCCCCACAGACGCTTGTAGGAGTTGACGTACTGGTCGGTGACAGCGCAAATCTCAGCCGCATGGTGCAGGATGCCGGCCGCGAACTGTCGTGCGGTGACGGACATGTTGAATTCCTGCCCGGCCTCGTAGAACGCGTTGGCGTCACCTTCGAACAGGCTCAAGTGCGTGTGCATGCCGGAGCCCGGAGCGTCGGCGAGAGGCTTCGGCATGAAGCTGGCATGGATGCCTCGCTCCAGCGAAATCTCCTTGACGACGGTGCGGAAGGTCATGATGTTGTCGGCCGTGGTGAGCGCGTCCGCATATCGCAGATCGATCTCGTTCTGGCCTGGCCCCGCCTCGTGGTGCGAGTACTCCACCGAGATGCCCATCTGCTCGAGCATGTTGACGGTGGCGCGGCGGAAGTCCATGCCGGGGCTGCGCGGCACATGGTCGAAGTAGCCGCCCTCATCGATCGGCTTCGGAGTCTGCGCCCAGTCATCCTGCTTTTCAAACAGATAGAATTCAATCTCCGGATGCACGTAGAAGGTGAAACCCTTCTCCTTGGCCTTGGCCAGCGCTTGCTTGAGCACGTGGCGCGGGTCACCCAAGGACGGCTCACCATCAGGCGTGAGCACGTCGCAGAACATGCGCGCGGTGCCCTGCGGGCCTCCGCGCCACGGAAGAATCTGGAACGTCGACGGATCGGGCTTGACGATCATATCGTCTTCGGACACGCGGGTGAGGCCTTCCACGGCGGAACCGTCGAATCCGAGCCCTTCCTCGAATGCGGCTTCCAGTTCCGCCGGCGCGATGGCCACGGACTTCAGTGTTCCCAACACATCCGTGAACCATAGACGAATGAAGCGCACGTCGCGTTCCTCGACCGTGCGCAAAGCAAACTCTTGCTGTTTATCCATAGTGTCCAATCGTTCCATGCGCATGTTACGAACGTCGTTAACACATGCCGTGTCGCGACATGTCAGCGTGCGACTTCGAGGGCTTCCTCCAGCGTGAAGGCGCGCGCGTACAGCGATTTGCCGAGAATCGCGGCGTCCACGCCCAGTTCGGCGAGCTCCTTGATGTTGCGCAGGTCGTCGAGCTTGGAGATGCCACCGGATGCGGTGACCTTCGCGTCGGTGCGGGACGCCACTTCGCGCAGCAGCTCGATGTTCGGGCCGCTCATCATGCCGTCGCGTGCCACGTCGGTGACCACGTAACGGGAGCAGCCGACGGAGTCGAGGAACTTCATGGTCTCGAACAGGTCGCCACCTTCCTTCACCCAGCCGCGGGCCGCGAGGGTGTGGCCGCGCACGTCAAGGCCGACGGCCACACGGTCGCCGTACTTCTTGATGACGGAAGCGGTCCAGTCGGGGTTCTCCAGAGCCGCGGTGCCGATGTTCACGCGGGCCGCGCCGGCTTCGAGCGCCGCGTCGAGCGAGGCGTCGTCGCGCACGCCGCCGGACATTTCGATGTTGACCTTGTCGCCCAGTTCCTTGACGATGGCGCGCAGCTGGTCACGGTTGTTGCCGGTGCCGAATGCGGCGTCGAGATCGACGAGGTGGATCCATTCCGCACCCGATTCCACCACGTGCGGGCGCTTCCAGCGGGGAGCCGTAGTCGGTTTCGGAGCCGGATTCGCCTTGGCGCAGGCGCACGGCCTTGCCATCACGGACGTCGACGGCGGGAAGCAGCGTCAAAGACATGTCATACCTTTCGTTGCGTTGAACGGTTTTCGGCCGTTCAACGGATCTTGCGATTACCGATTTGAATTTACGATTTTGCGATTGTTGCGATTGCCTTGCGCGAATCCGCGTTCAGAACGTCGCAACCCAGTTACGCAGCAGCTGCGCGCCGGCTTCGGCGGATTTCTCCGGATGGAACTGCGTGGCGAACAACGGTCCACGTTCGTAGGCGGCCACGAATCGGCTGCGCCCGTAGGTGCACCACGTCACATGCTCTTCCGCGTCGCCGAAGTCCAGCTGGTCGGCGGAGGTGTCGGCAGGCGAAGCGCTCATCGCGGCAAAGGAGTGTACGAAATAGAATCGTTCGTTCTCCACGCCCTTGAGCAGCACGGAACCTTCCGGCGCTTCGACGGTGTTCCAACCCATGTGCGGCACCACGTCGGCGTCGAGCAGCTCGACATCGCCTTGATCAGACCGAGACCGGGCGTGCCGTCGCCATGTTCCATGCCACGTTCGAACATGATCTGCTCGCCCACGCAGATGCCGAGCACCGGGCGGCCGGCGCGCAGACGGTCTTTGATGACCCTGTCTCCGCCGACGCTTTTCAGTCCTTCCATGCATGCGCCGAACGCGCCCACACCCGGCACCACCAGTCCGTCGGCTTCCAGAGCCTGACGATGGTCGGACGTGAGGGTCACGTCGAGGTCGAGATTGGCCAGCGCGCGCACCATGGAACGCACGTTGCCGAAACCGTAATCGAACACCACCACGGAAGTCATGGGCGCTCTCCTTCTTTTGCTTGCCGAAGAATCCATCCTTCGGGGAAAAACTTATTCGATGCTTGACGAACCACGACCGAATCGCGTGTGCTCGGCGAGGATCTTCATGGCGTCATCACGGGTCAGGCTTGCGGAATCGACGGTTTCCACGCCGGAATCACGCACCCCCTGAACGTCGGTGATGCCCAGCAGCAGGTCTTCGACGAACGGCGCGGTGGAGGTGAGCAGCACCGGTGGCGCGAACGTCTGGCCGACCTTGCCTTGCAGGTACATCGTCGCCTCGAGCTTGTCCGCACGGTTGATCGCGAGGACGGCAGGCATGCCGGAGACCACGGTGGTCAGATCTTTGATGGCCGCTTCCGGGCCATCGCCGTCGAGATTGCGTAATACAGCGACCGCGCCTTGCGGTGAGGCGAGGCATTGCGCGGAGATGTCGGACAGTTGGCAGAACGCGGCGAACAGGCGTGCGGAGGCAAGTCGGGTGATGATCACCGCGACTTTCGCACGGTTGCCCAGCAGTCCCTGCAACTCGTCGTCGAATGACAGCGAGTTCTCGGCTTCGGACAGTACCGCGTCGGCTTCCTTCGATTGCAGGCCGTCCTGCGATTCGTCGGAAGACGCATCGGAATTAACCGTCTCATCCGGCTGATCGAATGGCACCTGCGCGGGAGCATCGTTCTGTTGGGCAGCTTCCTCGTCCTGGAATTCCTTTTCGAAGCCGGCCATGGCCGCTTCCAGCTCCTCTTCGCTGAAATGCATGCCGTCGTCGTTGGTCTTCCCCAAGCCGTCGAAACCGTTCAAATCGTCCTTGTCGTCGGACATCACAGCGCGCCCTTCGTGCTGGGAATGCCGTCGACGCGCGGATCGGGTTCGATGGCGAAACGCAATGCGCGGGCCAAAGCCTTGAATTCGGCTTCGGCGATGTGGTGCGGGTCGCGGCCGGAAATCACGTGCAGGTGCAGGCAGATGCCGGCATGCATGGCGATGGATTCCATGACGTGGCGAACGAGCGAACCGGTAAAATGCCCGCCAATCATGCAGTATTCGAAGCCTTCCGGCTCTCCGGTGCACACGCAGTACGGGCGGCCGGAAATGTCGACGACGGCTTTGGCGAGTGCCTCGTCGAGCGGCACGGTGGCGTCGGCGAAACGGCGGATGCCACGCTTGTCTCCGAGGGCCTGCTTCAGAGCCTCGCCGAATACGATGGCGATGTCTTCGACGGTGTGGTGCGCGTCGATGTCGGTGTCCCCGGCGGCTTGATTTTCAGGTCGATCAGCGAATGCTTGCCGAGCGCCGTCATCATGTGATTGTAGAACGGCACGGATGTGTCGATGTCGGTTTTGCCGGTTCCGTCGAGGTTGAGACTCAGCTCCACCTTGGATTCGCTGGTTTCACGAACGATGGTTGCAGTACGTGCCATGTTGCGACTCCTTTTGCGATGTTGCAGTTGCGATATTACAGCTACGATATTGCGATTGCGGTGGTTGCGTCTTCCGCAGCCACCGCGATTCTGTTCTGTTTCAAGCTTATTGCCGAATACTGTCACGAACTTCCGTTCCGGACAGTATCCCAGCTTGCGTTCCGGCTTGTTCAGCCCTGTTCCACGATGCGCAGCACTTCGACCAACGCCTCACGGAACCGTGCCATTTCCTCGTCGGTGCCCATGCACACTCGCATCCAGCCTTCCGGACCGACGACGCGGATGAGCACGCCGCGCTTCAACAGTTCGTCGAAGATGCGGTCGCGGTCGTCGAAATGGCCGCCGAAGAGAATGAAGTTCGACTGGGTTTCGGCCACTTCGAGCGGCTGGCCCTTGTAGGTCTGCTCCTTGAGCCATGCGGAGGTGGCGTTGCGGGTTTCGCGCAGGTGCGCCACGCGGCTCAGCTGTTCGTCGGTGTGTTCGAACGCGGCGAGGGCGGCGGCCTGGGTGACGGCGGACAGGTGGTACGGCATGCGCACGATGCGCACGCAGTCGATGATGCCTTGTTAGCGGCCAGGTAGCCGACGCGTGCGCCGGCGAAGGCGAACGCCTTGCTCATGGTGCGGCTGACGGCGAGGTTTTCGTATTCGCCGATGAGTTCCAGCGCGGTGGGCGTGCCCGGATCTCGGAATTCGATGTACGCCTCGTCCACCACGACCACCGGATGCACGCCTTCGGCGGCGCCTGCCACTTCGGCGGTACGGGCGGCTTCGAGCACGCGCTTCAGATCTTCCGGCTTGAGCGGGGTGCCGGTCGGATTGTTCGGGCTGGTGAGCACGATCATGGCCGGCTTGACCTCTTCGATCGCCTTGATGGTGGCGTCCACGTCAAGCGTGAAGTCGGCGTTACGATGCGCAAGCTTCCACGTGGTGAACGTGTCGCGCGCGTATTCCGGATACATGGAGTACGTCGGATCGCAGCCGAGCGCGATGCGGCCGGGGCCGCCGAACGCCTGGAACAGCTGCAGCATGATCTCGTTGGAGCCGTTGGCGCCCCACAACTGGTCGACGCTGAGCTTCACGCCCGATTCGCGTTCCAGATATGTGGAGAACGCCTTGCGCAGTTCGATGTGCTCGCGGTCCGGATAACGGTTGAGCTCGGGGCGATCTCCTTGACACGCTGGGCGATGGTTTCCACCACGGCCGGTTCGGGCGCGTACGGATTCTCGTTGACGTTGAGGCACACCGGCACGTCGAGCTGCGGCGCGCCGTACGGTTCTTCGCCGATCAGGTCGTTGCGCAGCGGCAGATATGCCGGAATCGCGTTGCTGGAAGTCTCGCTCATCGGAGGCCGGCCTGCTCTTCCTGTTCCTTGATGGTCGCCTTGTTGTACGGGTCGTCGATGAAGCGGCTCAGCACGCATTCGCCGTGTGCCGGCAGATCTTCGGAGACGGCGAAGGCGTTCACACGGGCGGCGAGGGTCTTCAGTCCCTGCTCGTCGTATTCGATGACTTCGACCGGCTTCATGAAGGTGTGCACGCCGAGGCCGGCGGCGAAGCGCGCGGTGCCGGAGGTCGGCAGCACGTGGTTGGAACCGGACATGTAGTCGCCCAGCGGAACCGGGGAGTACGGGCCACGGAAGATGGCGCCGGCGTTGCGGATCTTGGCGATCACGGCATCCGGATCAGCGGTCTGCACTTCAAGGTGTTCGGCCGCGTACGCGTTGGCCGCGTCGATGGACTGTTCGATGCCGTCTGTGAGGATGATGCCGGACTGGCGGCCGCGCAGCGACGTGTTGACGCGCTCGGCGTGCTCGGTGCGAGGCACGCGGTACTTGAGGCTTTCCTGCACCTTGTCGGCGATGTCTTCGCTGTCGGTGATAAGCACGGAACCGGCGAGCTCGTCATGTTCAGCCTGGCCGATCAGATCGGCGGCGAGCCAGCTTGGGTTGGCACCCTTGTCGGCGATGATGGCGATTTCGGTCGGACCGGCGACGGCGTCGATGCCGACGATGCCGGAGACCATGCGCTTGGCGGTGGCGACGAAGATGTTGCCCGGGCCGTGATCTTGTCCACCGGATCGCACAGAATCTCGCCGTCCTGCGGTTCGGAGCCTTGGCGCCGTAAGCGAACATGGCGATGCCTGAGCGCCGCCGACCGCGTACACCTCGTCCACGCCGAGGATGG
>ENA-OQMZ01000327-OQMZ01000327.1-human-gut-metagenome-genome-assembly--contig:-NODE-327-length-20708-cov-1.827462_pt1 | contig 20708 bp, 29 predicted proteins | sample MGYA00242621_ERZ504862 | MGnify/ENA primary metagenome ERZ504862 (study PRJEB26092, sample SAMD00036393) | human gut metagenome | host: Homo sapiens | study: EMG produced TPA metagenomics assembly of...
TCCTACAGACCGAGTGATAAAAAGGAGAACAAGATTGATGACTATGAATGGCGCGATGAACTGGGAAGCTGCACTGTTGACATAGCGGCAGGAGTACGTTTTTGGAAAGGGATAGTATCCTGCAAGTTCCCGATTCAGCGAGCAAATCCAAGAGATCCTGTTAGCGGTGTTGGTTATTGCACTCCGATAGCCCATTTGTATTATCGGGAAGAAGGAAGCAGTGAGTGGAAGCTTTTGCGGTGTGACACAGAATACCTGTTCAACCGGAACTATCCGGGTTCCGAGTCCGCAAAAATGGATGAAGCGTTTTAAATTACTTAGGCATTTATACCTCAAAGTTGGTAAAAGACGATAACAGGCCCCATTCTTCCTAAAGAAAAAAAGATAAGACATGATAGTCAATGTACCGGTTTACAGGAGAACCGCATAGAAAGATTTCAAGATATTCTTTACGCTCCTTGTAATAAACCCGGCTGTTAGTATTGATGTTTGGAATAGTGCGGTTTATGATAATGACAGCCGGTATGTGCAATGTGAACAAGCTGGAATGCCTTTTTCTGAAGGGTTCCGGCTTGTTTATTACATGGCTGAAAAAACAAGACAAATAAGAGGGTTGTGTCCATAGTGTTCCTGGAACATCCGGTATTTGGGTAGAATTCCGGTAGAAAATGTTTTCTCCACCCTTTTGAAGGAGAGAAAGTACGGACAGACGGTCTTGCAATCGCTCCGTTCCGGTGTTTTATCTTGAGTTTTGTTATGTTTTTTTATTTTCTACCATTGTTCTACCAGTAGGGCGGGGAAAGTAATGATATCACACTTTTATCAAGGAATTACATATAGAATGCAGGGTTATATTGGTCAGATTTAGTATCTTTGCAAAAAATGGTACTGATATGGAGGACAAGTTGATTTCCCGATATGATATTTTAGTGAACCGGTACAAGGAACTTGTATCTGAGAAGCTGAGCAGGAAAGATTTTATAGAATACAATGAAATTCTATTCTCGGCGCATAGCTGTGCTATAGAGGGGAACAGTTTTTCAGTGGACGAGACCCGCACCTTGAAAGAAAAAGGGCTGGGCATGATCCCCAAAGGCAAGACCTTGCTGGAGGCATTTGAAATCCTGGATCATTTCCAGGCTTATGAATATCTTCTGAAGAATTTGGACAGGCCGCTGACCGAGGAACTCCTGAAGGAAACCCACCGGCTGCTGACGGAACATACCCTCTCTTACAAGACCCAATACGATGAAATACCGTCCAACCCGGGAGAATATACAACAGTGGACATGTGTGCCGGTGATACGATATTTGGGGACCATGAGCAGCTGATAAAGCAGGTTCCCCGCCTGTTGCAAAGCACCCAGCAGGTCCTGGACTCCGGGAAGATCCATCCGATGATCATCGCGGCAAGATTTCATGGATTTTATGAATATCTGCATCCCTTCCGGGACGGAAACGGTCGTTTGGGACGTCTGATGTCCAATTTTATATTGCTCAAAAAAGAACAGCCGCTGCTGATAATCCCCGGTTCGCAGAGAGAGGAATATATCACCGCCTTAAAATATATCAAAAAAGAGCGTACAGATGAATTTCTGATAGATTTTTTCTTCCGGACATCCATAAAACGGATGGAACAGGAAATAGAGGAAAAAAAGAATCTCACGGAGAATTTTATCAGGGGGATGGAATTTGTTAGAAATGTAAAATCATCCAATGATGACATTTCAGAAATCTAATATTACATTCTGACAGTCCGAACAGTACTTTGCAGGCGAACTTTTCAAAAGCCGGTAAAACGTTCTATTTCTCCATCCGGACAGGAAGAGGCAAACTGGATGTCTTTGATGAACGTGGTGAAACCACATTGCTGCCATCTGCTTCAGAAATAGTATTGAATCTTTCACCGGATGATGAAAACTTGGAACGAGGTGGTTACCTGATATCTCCAGAGCCGGAATCCGGTTGGAAATATGGAGAGGATGAATGGTATGTGAATGGCAACGGGATACCCTCCGGACAATATGGTCAATATTTATTTACGTACAATGATTACAGCCGTTATCCTGATGGAAGCAGATTCGTATACGATTTCAAAGCGGACAATCCTATAAAGGTGACTATACAGACTGGCATGTGGAGTAACAATTCTTTCTCCTTGTATACGCACGGTGATTTCAGAATTGGCTTTTCTGCTACCGGTCTGAGTTCCGGTCAGCAAACCCGTGAGTTCTCATATGGAGACCGGGTAACAATATATGCGGATGGTGCGGATTATGCCGTACCGGGAGAAGGTGACCGCTGGAGATATAACTATCTGAGAGGTTTCTTTACTACCGGATGGCAGGCTTTGGACGATCTTGGGGAATACTCCCAGACATCAGCCGGTTCATATTCATTTACAGCGACAAAGGATATAACTATTAACATTGTATTCATGCCCACTATCAGATAAAATACAAGGGCTGTCTTAAAAAATGACTTGACAGCCTCTTGTTATGATAGCCTTTATCTTGTCATACAAAATAAAAAAGAACTTGTAACAGAAGTTAATTGTGCAACATGATTTTGTTTACGCACAAAATAGGCAGAATTCCTGCCTATTTTTATAAGTGTGGAAACATTCTACATCAGACCACACTATATGAGGATTATTTCCAATTTTTTACATAATAAAAAAATGACAATTAACTGATAATCAGAATAAATATTCTTTTGGCATGGGAATTGCCTTATCATTATCGTAAAACAATAACCATTAAAAATATAAGATTATGAAAAAATTTTTTGTTGCAGTAGCATTGGTAATGGGATTAGGAACAACAGTGGCATTTGCCGAAAATTTGACCTCAGGTGTTGAAACAGTCATGGCAGTAAATGATTTCACCCCTATTGAAGTGAAAGACCTTCCGGCAGCGGTAACGGAAGCAATTGCCAAAAATTTTGCGGAATCAACCGTCAAGGAAGCGGCGGTGGAAGCGGCAGAGGATGGCAGCAAGACTTATCAGGTTGTTCTGACAGACAAGGAGGGAGCTGAAAGTACGGTGTTCTTCAATGAGAAAGGTGAAATACTGAAATAATATATTTTGCGTCTTTCTTGATAAAGAACTGAATTTGCCCTCATAAGAAGAGAACAGTTCTTATCAAAAGATACAGGGTCTTTATAAATAATTTCATTCATAAAGATTGTCGTTTTTTACTAATATTGAACCGTTTTTACAGGAGCAACTGTCCGAGATGAACAGTTGCTCTTTTTAATTTTTATGTTGCCGTTCATAACTGCCAGTACATTGTGAAAATCTATTTTAAGTATCCAATAGTTTGGCAGAGAAAGATGAGGTGTCAAAACACTGACATAACCTCATCTGTAATGCGAAATTAGATCAAAAAATATACCTATAGTTTCCAATTACCTTATCAACTTTGCCAACATTTGAAATAGGTTCATTGGAGCAAACAGTGACACCATCCACAACCAAAGTGAATGATTTTTCTTTGCTGGTCATGCTCTCAGACACCTCACCGTTATATCTGTCATAACTATCCAATCGTGATGCTGGAGATCCCGATGTGACTGCAAAGGTATAATTTTCCTCCCAAGAGTCGTAATTTCCTCTATCATCTTCCCGTTCTGTGATTTCAACACCATAAACAGTGTAAGTCGCTGAATGACCTGAGGTAACAGAAACAGATCTGGTTAATTGTCCCATTAAAACTTCATCTTTGAAAGAGACATTTATAATCGTAACAGATTGTTTAAGTTCGCCTGCAAAGTACTGTTCGAACTTTGCAACTGCACAGTGGTGCTGGCTGAGGAGGCATTCATAATTTTTGCATCTCCTTTAGTCACAGTCCATCCGGAAAATGTGTATCCGGATTTTGCAACAGCGGTGATGGAGATATTGGTTTTTACTTTGTATGTTCCCCCTCCGGTAACAGTTCCTCCGGAGGTCGGATTGGCAGTCAGGGTCAAAGTACGTTTCTTTTCCTTGAACTTGCACTTGAATTTATGGTCCTTGCCATTCAGAAAAACTTGATATGATACAGAACTTCCACTGCCTGTATAATTGTACTTTTGGGTTCATCTGACGGTCCCCCGTAGAAATAGTCTATCTCATATCCGTCAGAGGCTTCAGCACCTACCGTGGGTCTTTCTTTACCATCATAAAGTCCCTCTCCATAAGCGGTACCACCGGTAAACGATACGGTACGTGAGTCCGCATCCTCTTCTCCGTCAACCTCGATAGTCACCGCGGTCTTTCCGGTTGTGAGATCTTTTTCAATTTCTTCACTGCATGAGCAGCCTAAGAAGATGGTTGCCAGCAGCACAATGTAATGTAAATGATTTGTTTTCATAAATTTTATTTTGATAGTTTTTAATATGCAAATGTAAGTGGGAAGCAGCACAACCTTTTTGTGCTGCCCTTCACTAAATTTTAATTTTCAGTTGGATATCAAAAGATTTCTTGAAATAATATGTATTTCGTTCATTGTCATATTCAATCTCTGCACCCATGGCCCGGAGCTCTAAGAAGTAATTAATGATTGTATTGCGATGTACGCCCATTTCCTTCGCTATTTTCGCGGCACTTCCTGTATGTTCTTTTTTCAGCAGACGGGTCAGTGTCTGTAATCTTTCCATGTAGTCCAGTATTCTCATAATCCTCTTCTTTTTCTGATGTATGGCCTGACCGGCCTTCCGTACTTTCTCACCTCATAATGCAGATGGTTTCCCGTGCTTTTTCCGCTTGATCCGATGAATCCGATCACTTTGCCACTCCTGACCTCTTCCCCTTCCGGAACATAACAGGCGGACAAGTGCCCGTACAGGGTCACAAAGCATAGGCATGGCGTATCATCACACAGTATCCATATCCTCCCTTTCTTCCTGAGTATATGACCTTTCCATCAGCTGCGGCATGCACGGTCGATGCAAGTTCCGCCGCAATATCCACTCCTGAATGGAACCTGCGCTGTCCGGTAACCGGGTCGCTCCTCCATCCGTAGGCGGAACTGATACGGTGGAACCGGTGTACAGGGGGATGTACCGGTATCCTGTATTCCAGATGATGCCTCTCCACGATGTCCATGATCTCCCCGATGCGCTCAAGACTGGAACACCGGAGAGTGCGTCCTCCAATATGGCCCTTTCCTTATCAGGTACCGGACAGAAGAGGCATAGGAACAGAACTAGTTTCGTTATCATGTGGTATCCTTTATGGTTTTCCTACAATCTCCGGGAACAGTATCTCCGCATTGATCAGTTGTCTGTTCTTCAATTTGTAATAGAAATGTCTTCCCCCGTTTCTCTCCTGTATCTCTATGATGAGCACCTTCTTGTCCGGTATGGTGAATTTCGGAAGGGCGACCGTAAAGTCACATGAGGAAAGCGCAGCCACCTCCTCCGGACGGTTGAAAGAGAAGAGAAAGGCTGCTGCTCCAGCTGCTGGACGGCGGTCTTTTCCGTTTTTTCGCATCCTGTATATAAAAACGGATGAAGTCCATGGTATAGCCGATTTGGGAACGGTTGTGCAGCCCGAAGCGGAACAGCAGGATATCATTGTCCACAAAGATATTGGTCACGCAGAATCTCATGCCGGCCACCTCGTCCCTGATATTGGTCAGCAGCTTCGGCCTCCGTGATATCTCCTTTTCAAGCAGTGCTTTCTGCCGGGTATTCCGCTCTCTTCCCTCCAGTATGGCCACCTGCTTCTTTTGGGTGTCCTGTTTGTCCACAATGAAGGAAAATCTCTCACATCCGGGCGCATACCGCAGGTCAAACGTATAGAACCTGCCGCTTTCGGTGATGGCGGTAAGGTTGGTCTGCAGGGCAAACGGCGACACGGCCTGAGTGCGACAATATTGTTCACATTCTCCGCTTTCTCCACCTGTACGGTGGTGTTTCCGAAATCCACATACACGATTTTTTCCGGATAGATCACATGGGTCAGTTTCTCGTCAGAAACCGGAAGAACCGCCGTTTCCGGCATGGTACCGCCCTCCTTGTAGACAGCCTGCGCTCCCTCGTCGAAGGATATGCAATAGGTGTAATACCTGCTGTCCTCCGTAACAACCGACAGGTTGGTCTCTCCTTTGAAATCCCTTACCGTTGATTTCAGCCGGATGACGGACGGACATACCTGTATGACTTCCCCTATGATGTTCTCATCCCCATGTTCAGGTATTTCACGGGAGTGGGGAATATCATATGGAGCGTCTTCTCATAACCGATCTTCAGGTTTCTGCACTCCAGCTCGTCAATACGGAGCTGCTGGGCTCTTCCTGATAAAAAAGCAAACAGGAGAAGTATCCCTGTGATGTAAATTCTGTTTTGTCTCATATCTTGATAAATTATATTTTAATAGTTTGATGTTTATCTTTGCATCCGGCTTTAGAATTTGATTCGTGATGGATTTCCTGTATGGTTTCCATTGTATAATTTTTGTTTTTATTTAATTGTTTACTTTTCAGGTTCCGGACCATTATCCGGGACTTTTGCTTCTCATCCACAGATGCCTTTTCATCACTTCTTTGCCCTGACTGTTCGTGACGTGAATACACACCATACAAATACCCTTTCTCCATGAGGTCACCTGTTATTGTCCTGCTGTCTTTCATATCTTTATTTTAATGTTTCAATATGCCGTTTCCGGTCAGCTTTCCCCCGGTTCTTTTTTCTCCATCAGAAACACGGCATAGTTGGTCTTGATGGTGACCTTCACTTTCTTGATATTCTTGCTTGCGGCCTGCTTGGTGGCGTTCACCACACCGTTCACACCTCCGGCAATAAGCTGGCTGCCCATGTCCAGGCCTCCGGTTATCTGCGGATTTGTCCCGTCCACCGCCCCGGCCGTGGCATCCTTGTTGATTTCCGCCTTTGCGTTCCCCGGTACATAGATACCTTCCATTGCGTCAGAAGAATATACTTCTTTTTTAAACGGAAGGATATTGCCGCCCACATTGACTGTCCTGATCTCCACAATGACCCTTTCGCCGTCTATCTTCCTCACTTCCCCGTACACCGGCGAGTCCTTCCTCACCCGACGGCCGTCATCGGTGAGACAGTCCTCACCCAGACGCATCTTCAGCGTGGATCCGGCCATCACGACCTGGTCGGAATGCACGTACGCGCGGATGGCGTTCCGCCTGCTGCTCTTGTGCAAGGCGACCGTGTTGAATCTTGTCCTTGCCTCAGGGGCTTCCTTTGTCTCTTCCTTCTTCTCCACCTTTCTTTTCTCCTGTTTCCTTTTTTTCTTCTTCCGCAGTTCACGGGTGATACTGTCCAGGTTCTCTTGTGTGGGAAGGATATAGGAGGCGGTATCCGCCTTCCGCCCGTATTCCTCTTCCGGCGGCATCTCACTGTTGATGATGAGTTGACGCATACGCTCTATGTCCACCGGATTGTCCCCGCCCTGTCCCTCCGCCTGCTTGCGCAGGGGGGTACGCTCGAGCTGGGCCTTCACATCCGTAATGGTCACATCCTTGTTGTCCGTGCTAAGACGGACGGTGTTCTGATTCTCTTCCTTTCCTTTCATCGCGGAGATTGTCCAGATGACAAGAAGGACAAGTAACCCGAACACGCTGACAATGATTACTTGAGTCTTCTTCATGTTCTTCTGTTTTATTCAATTCCTTTCTTTGTTTCCATCCGAGCTATCCAACAGCTCGTATTCCTGTGTATAGTTCCGGAAGAAGAAGCCTGTCACATTCTCCGGATAGGACGGGGTGGTGCGTATGGCGTCGCCCCGGCTGTATATCCTTATACGTTTGACCCCGCCGGCATCATGGATGGACAGGATGGAGGTGAACAGCACGTTGTAACCGTCATCACGTATCCCGACCCTGTGCAGCTTCTCAAACACGCACTTGTAGATGACACCCCTGTCCGCCGCGTCGGCATAGGCGCGGTCGTTCAGGTATTTGTTCCAGATGGCGTTCAGCTCGGATTTCTCCACCAGAAACACGGCCTGCGCCTGGTTTCCGGAGATGCTCATCCTGTCGAAAGAGTTTACATAATAGGCCACCGCGTTGCAGTGGGCCTTCAACAGGGTCTCGTATAACTTGTCCGTTCCATGGACTTCAATTGCAGGAACTCTCCGCCGGTATTCACGACAAGGATCCTGTCCGTCACTCCGCGGACGGTCATGTTCATGAAGAACAGCACCAGGGCGACGATGGCCGCACACAACAGGCTGACCGCCTTGACATAGACGGAGGACCGCTTCTTGGCCTCTCCCAGTGAGGCGAAGTCCCTCACCATATTCTTTATATCCATTTTCATATTCTTCCGTTGTTTTAAAAAAGGTTATGGATCCTGCCTCTCACAATCGCCAGCAGGGACAGTTTCAACGCAAGGGAGAACAACACCTGCAGGACGACATTCCACGAGGTGTTCATGACATACTCGCAGACGATGGCGTCCGAAAACTTGCTGGCAAGGATGAAGGCCGGTACCATCAGATAACAGACCAGCAGGTTCTTGCACCACGTATGGAAATACGTCCGGGTACTCTCGTTGTAGAAACAGGCTATCGCCACAGGGATATAAGTTCCAGCAGGAGCAGGAACATGTATCTGCCGACTATGAACAGGGTCTGCGCGTACATGTAGAAAGGGGCGGCTATGACGCCGGCCACATACGCCAGCAGATAATCGAACGAACTGCCGACCGGATTGAGCAACACGCCGGCAACGTCCATTACCGACATGTCGCTGAACTGTTTCTCGAACTGTGCGATTATCGGCTTCTGGAACAGGTCGGCCACATCATAGACCTTTCCGCCGAATCCGGCCTGCAGATCGTCCATCAGTTTGCCGAACACCGTTTCCAGGGCTTCCAGCAGCACGGGGAACAGTGCGACGGCGGCTATGCAGAATACATACTGCCACACCAGGTTCATGTAATCCTTCATGGTGGGCGTGCCGTCCTCGTTGGACTGCACCTCCCGGTATACCGTATACAGACGGTGGATGAGCGTGACAGCATGAATCCCGTCACTACCGCATAGAAGGCTTCCACGGCGATGTTCCCCCGGATACTTTCATAAGCATTGTGGATATGCTCGACCGATATTTCTGTTATTGATGCCATATTCCTATTCCGTTACAAGCCCCAAATTCCGTCTGATGGTACGCGTATGTGACATGATCTGTCTGATGGTGCCCAGTGAAGCCTCCTGGCGACGGACTTCCTGAAGACATCCGTCGAGCTGCTCCATCCGTTCGCTGTCGTTCATTTTCAGGTCACTGCTGAGTATATCCCCGGTCAGGGAGATGATGGCGGCGTTGTTCGCCACCACGTCCTGCACGGCCGAAGTGATGCCCGGCAGCCCCTTCATGTCCATCTTCTCCGCCTCTTCCAGCGTCCTGAGGCAGTTGCTGTTCAACCGGTTCTGCCGGTCTATCAGGTCCGTGAACATCCGTGCGCGTCTGACGGTGGCGGACACCTTCTGGACATAGTCCAGGGCGGTCTGGAGCCTGTTCACCGATTCCGTCACCTGTTTCACCGTTGCTGCGGTATTTCCCGCGGTCAGTGTGCTCTGGGCGGTGTTGAGAGGGTCGGTAATCGCCGCCTGTGCGGCAGCCTTCAAGGTCATTCCGCCGCACAGGAGCAGAAGCAGAAGCGGCCTGTATCCCTTTAATCCTTTTCCATACGGTCTCCTTTCATTTCCTGTCCTTTGACGGGTGTCTCTCCATGTATCTGCCTATCGCTTCCTCCATCGGCATGGTCCTAGAATAGCCGTCAATCTCAGCCCATGTCTCCCCGTCGGTCTGGAAGGCGAGGAACTTCTCCCGGCTCAGTTCGTTGCGCACCACCACCGCATACCTCCCCTGGCCGCCGGTGAAGCGGATGAAGCACTCGGAATGCGGACGCTCCCCGGAAAAGTCGTTGCGGATGGACGCATCATGTTGCACTGGGCGGGGTCGCCCCCATCTCGAACCTTTTCTCCACGGCCCTGTATACCACATCCGTTGTGGGAAGGATGTACAGCAGCTGGGTATTGGTGATCATGCCTTTGGTAAATTCGTCATCGGGAAGCTGGTCGGGACTCTGGACGATGGTCATCACCGCACCGTTCTCCTTGCGTATCTTCTGGTAGCAGAAGGCGACTGCGGAATGTATGCTGATATCCTCGCCTCTGGACTTCATCTGCGCCGTCTCGGCATACTCGTCAAAAATGATCATCCCCCTTCTGGTCCGGTCGGAAAGGATCTTGTCATGAATCACGTCGAAGATCAGGGCCATGACCAGGTCGGAGAGGAACTTGTCCTGTTTGATCTGCGTCAGCTCGAACACGACCAGCCGCCTGTTCCCGAAATCGGGCACTCCGTCGGTCCTGCATACATTGGCATACCGTTCACCGGGAAGGAACTCGCTGCATATGAGACGGAAGGAGGACAGGTCAAAATAATTGGGGTCTACGTCCTTCCGCCGGCAAATATCCTCATAATGCTCCGTCACGTGGCGGTAGAAAGAGGGAAAGGAATGGGGCGGCAGGCAGGTGGCGTAATAATCCTGGATGAATTTTGTGAGGCTACGGACTGCTCCTCCTCGTCCTTCCCGAACATGCGGCGCCAGAAACGCTGCACGATACCCGATAGCACCTCTATCTTGTTGTTGTCAAGGGAACGGCCCTCCAGATCGAAGGGATTCAGACCCAGCGGTGTCTCCCCGTCATAGTCCACATGCAGCGAGATTTCAGGATAAAGCTTGCAGAGCTGTCCGAAAGAGTACCCGAACTCCACCACCACCACGATATAGCCCTGCCCGATGAGCTGCTGCACGATATTCAGTGTCAGCACGGACTTGCCGCCGCCGGTGGATGCCACCACGATGCCGTTGCGGGCCGGTATGCGTTTTTTCTTCGCGTCCCAGATATCCTTTTTCAAAGGTATCTGATAAATACGGTCATTGAAATACACCCCTTCCTCATCCGGGGTGAATGTCGTGTAGTTGATGAACAGACAGAGCGCGAGGGAAAGCGGGGTCAGGAACAGGAAACCGCTGTCAAGCCCTTTCTCCTGTCCGGGAACCGAAGCCAGGTATATGTTGGCCAGATGCTCGTAGGACGGTATATAGAATTTGAAGTCCGAGACGGTCAGGTATTCCCGCAGCTTCTTCTCGGCCCGGTCCAGCAGTTCCGGGCTGTCATCCCATATCATGACGGAAAAATTGGCACGGCAGAGGAGCTGCCTCTCCTCCATGATCTCCTTCTGCATGTTCTCGAGCTCGTCCGCCTTCGGCTCCAGCATGGCCCTGTCCCATCCCTTGTTGGTGCGGTAGACCGCCACACGGCGGGAGAACTCTTCATAAAGTTTCTCCGATCCCTCGAAATAGAGGATCTGGTTGACCGCATGGTTGCAGTGCAGGTGCACGCCCAGGCCTTCCAGTTCCGCCATGTACAGGCTGCATCCGGACACGGGCAGTGTGGTGTCCTCCACATCGCTTCTGACGGTGCGGTCAGGCAGATAGTCACCGTCACAGACGGTATAGCAACGCGCTTTCTCCCGGTCGACGGTGATCTCTCCGGAGAAATGGATGTCACGGTCGCAGTCAGCCCGGGGGAAGAAGTTGATGTACCGGATGACATACTCCCTCAGGCTGGCGGCGGCCATCCTTTCCAGACGGGTGTCCCTGATACTGTTTATCACACCAATGGCGGAGTTCACCCCCTCCAGAAATTCGGTGAGTTTCTCCCGGTCGGACACATGCAGCCTCTCCCGGTAGGAGAACGGGTTGGCATTGTACGAGGCTGCCAGGGAGGACAGGCCGGACAGGGTGAATATCAGAAGACAGTCATGTTCCAGATACTCACGGCCGGAGAAATGCCTCTGTTCCGCCTTGTCGATGAAGCTGTCCCCTTCCAGCTCATGAACGTACTCCCTTTTAAGGAACACGTCCTGCTTGTGCACGAAGCTGCCGGAGGCAGGTGTTTGAACGCCTGGTAGAGACGCGCGTTGCGCTCCTCCAGGTCGGTACGGTGCAGGCTGTAGCATTCCGGATTGTACATGCGGAACGCTACAGACACGCAGCCGTTTCTGGTAAGGATGACACCGTATTCGTCATTGATGACATCCAGTATGGAATATCCTTCGTTTGCCATTTTCTTATTGTTTGTTTTTTTATTTGTTATCCCGTTCAGTTGTTATTTATATCTTTGCAGCAATAAAACATATTGTATCTTTATATCTTTTTAGTTTATGAATGAAATCAGTACAGCCTTAAAACATTGACTGACAAAATCACTGTAAAGTTGGAAATCGGAGAAAAGCATTTTAATGTTTTTCTATGTATTGCTCTATGCGCACTGGTCATTTATCCGCTCCTGTTCACAGCCGTGGTTCATTTCAGAACACTACCGCTTGGGATACAGTTATTGATTGTGACAGGAATTTCGGTTGCCTATTCAGTAGTCCTCGTTCCGCTTTCCGCATTTTGGGTTTCCAAAGAATGGATCTGCTATGCACCGGTTGGTATCCTTTCCTGTATGTCAGGGATTTACTGGGTATTTGCCTGCCCTCTCTCCGGAGTTGACCCCAACTTTATAATATTTTGGAGAGTTATGATAATACTCCTTCCGCCCATGCTATTGTTGGTATAGCCATCAACCTGTGGGAACTCCGCCATGTCAAACCGGTAACAGACAAAGCAACAGTTTAAGGAGGCAACTCTTTATCATCTTCTTTTTTATCATTGTTTTCACCACCTATTTCCTTATTTCCAATTTCTTTAGGAGTGCTGTTTTTACGTATACGTATATTTCTTGAATCTTTTATTTCCTTGGTGATACAATAAAAGACAAAAGACACACAAAAAAAGAATGTCCAGACAAAAGCAAACAGCACTTCGGGACAGTCAGTTATAAGTCTATTCATATTTTCTGTAGTCTATCTGTTTTTTCATTAAAGCATTTCTCACATCACGGTTTGTAACCGTCTTCTCCCAATGCGGCGGCCTGTACTTCTTCCTTGAGGCATTCTTATAGAACTTCCTTGCCAACAACAGGCCACATCCGACAAGCAATACGAATATGAAAAGCATTTCACCGCCTGTCGTACCGTCCTCCAGCCAGCTCTTGACGTTCAGCAGGAGCACGGCCACGGCGAATCCGCCGTAACCGAGCAACAGATAGAAGTCGCGTACCAGCAGCCCGTGTATCTTGCACGGGTTCTCGATCCCTTTGCGCACCTTGTACTCCATGGCGGTCAGATTGAGAAGCTGACACCGGCTATCTTGCCACGCAGAAGCTGATGACGGTCACCGCGATAAGGACATAGCCGACCATGTAGGCGACGTTCATCCATCCCTGTTTCTTGTTGCCCTCGCTGTTCTCGTCATTGATGAGTCTCCAGTTCTTTCCTATGCCTACGGCAAGCGCCATGACCATCACACCGAGGAAAACCGGCAGTGCGATGTCGTTCAGGACGGTGTTGATGTCACTTTTGATGGATTGTGCCCCTGCCGGAAGAACCGCCGCCAGCAGGACGGATAAAGTATAAATTTTCTTTTTCATTGCCTTTCTTGTTCTTTTTCAGTTATTGTTCCTTCATAATTGCCTCCGGGCTGCCAGCCGGTGATGGTGATGTCCTCTATCTCCACCCCGTTTCCGGCGGTTTTCAAAGTGTAGACATATTCCTTTCCGGATCGGAATGCCGTCGCCGGCATGACGAAGTCGTATGGATGTCCGCCGGCCACCAGCGCCACGTGCATGGCCGGACTGTCACCGGGATAGAGCAGCAGGCTTCCTGTCCCGGAGGATATTGTGCCTTTTTCCGGTTTTATCTCCAGTGAGCCCGTCAGAAGACTGTACGAAGCGGAGTAGCTGTAATCCGCCACCCTGACCGCGGTGACGGCGGCGGGCATTCTGAAAGTCACCTTCGAAAGAAGATGATACAGGGTGATGGAGGCGGAGGGTGCGTTCCCGGACACCATGGTCCTTTCCGAATACAGATAGTCTGTCTGGCTCCTTGCGTCCAGGCCCATCTTTCCGCCGCTGCAGGACGGGCTGTAAGGATAATACGCATATATGCCTTTATCCCCGTCCGACAGGGAAATCTCCGCGAATGTCCATTTCCCGGACCGGTTGAGGACTCGGATGTTGTCCGGATACAGGTTTCCGGCCGTATCCGTTACAAACATGCCGAACTCGCTGACGGACATTTCCTGCCCGTCATCGCCACGTGCCGTGCAGGAGCTGATGGACATGACGGCGTCCTGCTCCGGACTGTCGTTAGGGCCGGAGCAACCGCTGAGGGCTGCAACCGGCATTACAAACGTCAGACAAATAATGAGATGATTGAATGGTTTATCCATATTTATAGTTTTTAGTTTATGTCCACCGATACCTTTCTGTCCTGGTATACAGTGATTGACAGTTTCCTTCCGCTTTCGTTCTGGGTCAGCGTAATCGTGCCGCTACGGTCGGAAGTTGTCGGGTTTTCACTGACGGTTGCCGAGTTTGTGCCGGCACTGATCCAGGACACGTTGGCGGAAGCCGACCAGCCGATATTGCTGCGGGAGGTTTCGCTGCCGTTGGTGTATGTGATCTTCTGTGAGGTGACACTGTAGGTGACGGTTCCCCCGGTGGAGACGACGTCATCACCGCTGACGGCTCCGAGCGTGAATATGTACCCGTAGGTGATTACATCCGCGGGCTTTCCATCCTGATGGATTGTCACATGGCCTGATTTTCCTCCGTAACTTGCCGTATAGGTACAATTGCGGGATGAAGTGCTGCCATTGGCCGCCACTGTGACAGTCGTGCCGCTCCGGCTGAAGCCCGACGCGCTTCCTGACCATGAGGCGGATGAGCTCACATCCACACTCCGGTATTCTGTGGTGGTGCCTGTTGTTATGCCGTTCCACTTCGTGTATTTCGGACGGCTTTGTGATGCTGTCGCACTCAGGCGGCTTGTGCCTCCGGATGAGCCGATACCGGACGGGCTGGCGGACACTGACAATGAGCCCGTGTCCAGTTGCCGTACTCCGTTGTCTGACTGCCGGCGGACTGTCTGACCGTACAGGCGGCCGACCTGCCGTTTGAAGTGGCCGTGACTGTGCAGGACCTTTCAGACGCTGTTGTGTTGTTGCCTGCTGTCAGTGTTGTTCCGGACAGGCTGAATCCGCTGCTGGCTGCCGACAATGACGGTGTGGCCCTGTCTGTTTCCGTACCGCCGGAACCGCCGACACCGTTCCACGTCCACGCACGGGTACGGGCTGCATCGGCCGTGATGACGGATGTACCTCCCGTGTTTGCAACCGTTTCCGGATTGGCCGATACGGTTACACTCCAGTCGCTCCAGGATGCGTATTGTTTTGCACCGGCATCCTGTGTTATGGTCAGGCCGTTATCCGATGTTATGCCGTTGTAACTGCCTTTTACGGTAATACTTCTGGCATTTGTCGTAGTATTGTTGACAGCCAGGACCTGATTCCCGGACAGGCTGAATCCCGTCCCGGTTCCACTGAGGGAAACCGTTACATTTTCTTTTTTATCAGGATCCCGGTGGTCGTTATAATAAGTGCTGAGAACGGCTGTGACAGCCTTGTCTCCTCCGGCAGCGGGTATGTTTCCCGCAGTTGTGCTGATTTGCAAGGTCTGCCGCGTGGTAGCGGAGGACTGTTGTACCGGCAGGATGTAAGTCCTTCCGGATTCTGCCTGGGTAAACAGGACCTTGCCGTTTCGGGGAGCGGTATTCAGGTTTTCCGCCACCTTTATTGTTTTGCCCGCCTTGTCCGGGGTTATCCAGACGTCTGTCGTTGAAACCGTGTAATCCAATGGACTCTCAGTGCCGGGCAATGGCTTCCCGTTTATTGAATAATATTTGTTTGAAACCGTTTCGTAGTTATAGATGCCGCCGGAATAGCCGCTGCCGATGGTTTCCGGACTGACGGTAAAGGTATACTGCAGCTCTTTGCCCATGAACGGAATTACGGTAGTATGCCCCGCAAGGAATTCTTTCTTTGCCGTAAGGGTGTAGTCCTTTTTTTGTGCCGTCGGCAAATAAAAGGGTAAGGAATGTACCGTCGGCATCCCGGGCCTGCGCCGGAATGACCGCAGTGAATGTGCCGCCGTCATTATACATCCGTATATCCGAGGTGGCTCCAAGGGTATTGGCGGTGCCGGTTCCCAGGTTGATATTGGCTGTAGCCTTGGCCCTTTGGATGGTCACGCCGGAAAGTGCCTCTCCCGCTTCCGGCGTATAAGTGACCTGCAGCCGGGACAGCCGGTGGGAGAAGGCGAGCGTTATGACCTTATCGGTTGTTCCGCTCCTGTTGGCCGCATACATGAAGTCGGAAAGCGTGATGCCTTCCCGCTGGTCCCCCTGTATGCTGAAATCATAATCCAACGGATTGCCCATGTCTTCCCTGTAGGGTAATAGGCATAATAGTCCGTTTCATAGCCGGCGGCTATTTCGTTGGCGTCCCCGTCCGCCACGAACTGCGAGCCGTTCCAGACGAACCGCTTGTTGTCCGCATAGTTTCCGGACGTTTTCAAGGTTGCAGGCGCTGATGACATGCGTACTGCCGCATAGACGCCGATGGCATCCCCGGTCTCAAACGTTGTCTCGGTTGCCCGTGCTCCCCCTGCGTCAATTTCAAAGGACACGGTATCACGGCTGTGGATTGCGGTGCCTTCCTCATTCTCACAGCCCTGCAGGGACAGGAGGGTTGTCACGGCCAGCCAGGGGAAAAGGCTGTTTAAAATATTCTTCATTTTCATCGTTTTGTCTGATTATGGGGGATTGGCAGCCCCGATATGGTTTGTAACAGGGCGGGAAGAAAGGCTTCCCGCCCCTTAAAGTCAGATTACAGGTACAAGCTGGATTTCACCTTTCACATCGTCTGTCCAGGGTTCGATGGTCACACCGCTGCCATCGGCACCGCCGATGACCAGACCGTTATTCCCCAGTACGATGTCGTAGATATTACGGTAAGAGCGTTCCCATTTCGTTCCGGCCGGGAAGGTGAATTGCAGCTGCTTTCCGTCAATGGTGAACACGGCCTGCATATCCTTGCCCGCTGTCGCATCAACCGGAACGACAATGATGAAAAGGATACGGCCTTGTCTGTCAGGGTGGCGCCGGCGCTGAATTCCACATTGCCTGCCGTCGTTTTTGTCAGGGAACCTGTTGAAATATCCATAGTGGCACGGGTATACAACGGAGTGGCGGAACCGACATTCTTCAGTGTGATTCCGGTAAGGACGCCTTCCTGTCTGTATCCTTCCGTTTTCTTCATGCGGAATACGACCTGTGAAAGGGCATGTTTCATCGTGATGTTCACATTACGGTTCAGGATGCTCGCCTTGGTGTCGCCCTGTCCGTACAGATGGTCCGTCTGGGTGGTGATGTCCACCGGAAGGGCGGAGGGGGTGGTCAGCGTGGCATCATACGGATAATAAGCGAACACCGTCGCCTCGTTCTCATCCAGCAGGATCTCTTCCGAAGTCCATCCGGCAGCTGAATGAGGTGAAAGGGGTGTTGGTATAGACGGCATTTCTGGTTGGTACCGGAGTGCCAGAGTACCGTTGCAGACATAAAGACCCAGCTTGTCACCGGCTTCCCAGGCGGTCTTTTCCGCGCGGGAAACAGCGGGAGCACCGATGTTGGCGTTGATTTTCAAGGAGGCACGGACATCCTTGACGGTTCCTTCTTCATTCTCGGAACAGCTGCATGCCAATACGGCAAGACACGCTGCGAACAAAAACATTTTCTTCATTTTGTAAAATTTTAATTGATGATAAATTGATGATAAAAAAACAGTATTTAATAAGTAACCGTTCCCTGGCCCCATTCCACATTCTGCCAGTCCTCGATGGAAGCGGTGGCGGTATGCAGTGACGGTGATACGCGGACGGTGATGTCCACGCTGATACCGTCAGCGGTGAAGTCCTTGAACACATCACTCAGGTCAAGATCCGCATCCACGGGCATGTCCCCGTCCAGATGAAGACGGATGACATTGCTCACCCCGGTATTGATGCCGAACACCAGCACTTCCTTCCGGAAGAAATTCTCCTTTTCAGGGAGACGGTGAAAGGCAGGGTGGCGAAACCGCTTCCCTTTTCCCTTGTACGTACATACCGGCTTGTGGTCACGCCGTCAAGTTCGGCGGTGATTCCGGTATATTCCAGGATTCCCGTATTCGTCACCGTGATGTTGAAGACAATCCGCTGCACCATCAGTTTGCTCTCGCAGGTGACGTGCAGGGTGTCGTCAGTCATGACCGTACCGGTCACGGAAGAGGAATACGCGTATCCCTGCTCCGCCGTGATCTTTCCCTGTTCCGTCGGAACACGCAAGCGGACGGTGGCGGCGGAGCCCGCATCCTCCAGGATGTTGACATCCTTGTTGCAGGCGAGAAACTCGTAACTCCCGATATGCAAGGTCCCATACGCATCACCGCTTCCATTAAAAGGAATGGAAAGATTGTCATATTCCGCCACGCCGTTACCGGTCAGCGGAAAAACCATCAGGTTCATCTCCGCCTGTTCCGGTGTGCCCATATCGGAAGGGTGACGGAACCGTTACGGGCGTGCAGGTATCCTTTGTAGATACAATCCTCGGTGAACAGGCCGTCACAAGAGGAAAGTGACAGCAGGGACAGGAATATGCCGGGCAGAATTCTTACTATTTTATTCATATTGCGACAGGTTTAAATTATACGTTGTTATCAGCCGGTTGATTTCCGGATCAAGACGACCGCGATAGGCTTTGGAACCGTCCAGTTCCAGTGAGCGCATGAAGGAGGACACGGCTTTGCCGTCGTCTTTCAGACGGCTGTACAGGATGGACAGCAGGTAGCACACATTGGAACTTTCCGGCAGGGATTCCAATATTCCGGCAGCCCGTGCATCATAGCCCAGTGACATCAGGCAGATGGCCGTGTTGTAGTCGTTATAGTCCGACAGTATCACCAGCGCGTCCTTGTACTGCCTGTCCTCCATCAGTCGAGACCGTGCATGTAGGCCGAGTCAAGGACGGTGGTGTATTTGAATTCCTCTATCATATCCCGCGGTGCAGGTAGAATGCGAAGTTCACCGCACGTGCCAGAGGATAATAGTTCTCCCTGATATGCTTGTAGGCATCCGGAAAACGTTTCCGGATCCCGGCCTCCCTTGCGTCCGGATCCTTGACGGAGGACATGATATCCAGAACGGCTGACCTGTCATCCATTTCCGTATCCTGTTGTACCTTGCGGACAAGAAGCTGCCAGTCCTCGCCAATCCACCGGGGACGGATCAGGGTGTCGATGCCGGTCCTGTCATCCGTCCTTCCGGACAGGTACTCCTTCAAGCAACGGCACCGCTGCCTGGACAGGATACGGTTCGCGGCCGCGCTGCCTTCCGGGGATGCGGTGGCGGTCATGTCAATACTGTCCATCACCAACTCACCGGTATAGGTCAGCTTGTTGATCGCTTCCAGGTACTTTGTCTATTTCGGAACGGTTGTTCCCGTATTCCTCGTCAAACAGGTATCTGCCTGCCGGATAATTGATATAGGCGGTCGTATTGGCCGTGGCCTTGCGGTATATCTTCTCCTTCCTGTACCGGGGCGCATGGTCCAGGAACTGCACCATACTGCTTATATAATAGGTAATGGTATCCGAGGACGGTAAATTGGCGGAACTGCCATTGACGGCAAGTATCCTTCCGTCTACTGTCAGGTCAATACGTTTCGTGTTATCGGTAACATCCATCTCCTGCCGGTAATAATAGCTGAAGGTATTGTTCCTGTTCCTGATGACCGTATCCAGACGGGCGGCCTGGTAAGGGAAACGAACCAGCTCCTCATATTTGCGTGACACCGCGTCACGTTTGCGTTCGTTCTCCGCAATTCGCTTGTAATCGAAGTATCTCTCCGCTATACGCGCCGAATCTTCCGGCGTCACCCTGCGTACCTTCAGAGGGGTGCCTTCCGAGAACATGCGGTAGCGGGACGGAATCAGCGTGGTGTCCAGGTCACGGCGGAGCCAGTAGGCGGGAAGTACGGACAGGATGGTGTTGTGGCCGGCGATGGCCATGCGGTTCCGTTCCATCTTCGCGTTGAAGTGCTGGTAACGGCGGTTCCATCTCTCAGTCCAGTCAATCCATTCCTCGCGGGCGATATAGTCATGCTTCCATGCCTGGTAGAACTCCTCCTCCAGCTCGGCCATGGCACGGCGGTAGCCTTTCATGTCGAACATCTCTTTCAGATAGGCGGAATCCGGGATGATGCTGTTTATGAAGCCTGGTACTGCGCGTATCCTTTTTTCTGCCGCTTGACGAAGTCGGCGCCGGATAGGAAGATCCTCTCCAGTTCTATGCGTCTGCCACGCTTGTAGGCCACAGGGTCAGCTGTACCTGCCATTTGTCATCTATCAGCCTGCCCGGAACGGTCACGACAAAATCCAGATTCACTTTCCCGGCACGCTCGGGGATGTTCCTGTTACGCGCGACAATGGTCACCTCGTCCAGCTGCAACACGGTCATCTCTTCACCCGTAACGCTGTCACGTTCGGCCATGGTGACAATATGTTCCACTCCCGAACTGTCCTTCCAGGTGATTTTTTCGGGAACGGAATAGCATGTCGTGTCCGGTGCAGGCCGCTTGCCGGCCTGTGAGAGACCGACCTTGCTGATGCTCCTTTCCATCTTGTGGGACAGGGAACAGGATAAGGACAGCAGTGGAAGTAAAAGGATTACAGGTATGTTTCTTTTTTTCAT
>ENA-OQMZ01000328-OQMZ01000328.1-human-gut-metagenome-genome-assembly--contig:-NODE-328-length-20661-cov-1.853268_pt1 | contig 20661 bp, 28 predicted proteins | sample MGYA00242621_ERZ504862 | MGnify/ENA primary metagenome ERZ504862 (study PRJEB26092, sample SAMD00036393) | human gut metagenome | host: Homo sapiens | study: EMG produced TPA metagenomics assembly of...
TTTTTATTATATCTCACATTGTCGGATTAGCAAAAATATTTTGAAAGTTTTCTCAGGCTCTCAAAATATTTTGTATACTGTTCACTCCGTTCTCAGTAACACGCTTTGCGGAATACTACAAGTGAACAATAACTATTTTGTTGCTGTTCTACGTCATATCTGTTAAAATGTTCTCTATATCATGCAGAGCTGCACTCTTATTTACAGGCAGCAGCAGAACGGAGGATTTTTTTTATGAGTGATGAATTTAACAAAGCGGATGTGCACCAAGCGACTGCGCTTCCTGCACAGCTAACTGTGAAAGCAGGGTAGATGAAGCACATCATACCATCACCCTGACTATGGATGATGATACTGAGGTAGAATGTGCCATCCTTACTATTTTCCCTGTAGAGAACAAAGAATATATCGCACTTCTCCCACTGGATGAGAACGGCCAGAATGAGACCGGTGAGGTTTATCTCTACAGCTTCTCCCGCACAGCAGACGGCGATCCGATGCTGGCAAACATTGAAGATGATGAAGAGTACGACGCTGCCGCAAATGCCTTTAACGCAGTCGTGGAAAAAGCACGTGCAGACGAGGAGGCAGACGCACCTCTCAGCTAAACAGTGCATTTATCGGAAAGCAGTAACTACACAAAACAAGCCCGGAAAATCGGATGTATGTGGTCTTCACACCTCCGCCTTCCGGGCTTTTGTTTTTATTTTGTGGTACTTCCGAAGCCGCCGTTTCTTACTGCATCTGCATCGTCATCCACGGTGATTCCGTATTCCACAAAGATCCCCTGCATAAAACCGGTTCCTGCCGGGATCTGGATCGTTTTATCTTCTCTTGTATCGTTAGTCAGCTTAGCAAAGATATGACCTTCGTTGTCAGAAAAGAAATAGTCGCTGTCAATGATCCCCACGGTGTTATTCAACTGCAGCCGGAATTTAAATCCCAGTCCGCTTCTCGGATAACATTTCAGAACCCAGCCCTCTTCCATCTCTACACGGATACCGGTCGGTATCTTTACGATCTCACCTGGCTTCATGGTCACATCCACAGGTGCATAAAAATCATATCCTGCACTTCCGGTCGTAGCTCTCTTCGGAAGCTTCAGACTGTCGTAGATATTCCGGATCTCCTCTTCTGAATACTGTTCAAAGGTATCCTTCCAGTCCTTTGCAAACTGTTCAAAACTTACCTTGTGAAATTTCGCAATTCTTTTCATTTTTCGTTCCACTCCCAATAGGTAATTTCAAAAAAAACCTCTGATCACTCCGTGTACAGAACCACACGGTTCTCACGAAGTGACGCCTGTACATCGATCACCCTCTGATTTGAGGAGCCTTTCCATTTCAGACGAACCTCTTTCTTGTCCACCTGAAATTCCCCGTCCACGCATACATCCAGATAATGGATGATCTCGTACTGCTGGATTTCTTCCCAGAGAGAACCCGTATACAGCCAGATCGTCTTATCCGGATACTTCTCTCTGATCTCTCTTGCAAGAGCTGTTACCTCAGCGATATTGGAAGGATGCAGAGGATCGCCTCCTGAAAAGGTGATCCCGCTGATATAATCCTTGTCCAGCTCTGCAAATATCTCAGCTCGCTCGCTGTCCGTAAAGGGCAGACCTCCATTCGGATCCCAGGTAATGGGATTCTGGCACTCCCGGCAGCCGTGTGAACAGCCGGCTACCCAGAGCACTACACGAAGTCCGTCTCCGTTTAACATATCGTCCTTGGTAATATTGTGGTATCTCATCATTTATGCTTCTTCCGGTACATCCTTCATGCTGAAGCTGATTCTTCCATCTTGTCCTTGCCAAGGCAGATAACCTTAACTTTGTCGCCAAGTGTAAGAACATCCTCAACACGGTTGATCCTCTGTTTGGAGATCTTGGAAATGTGTACCATTCCCTCCTTGCCCGGTGCAAACTCAAGGAATGCGCCAAACTCTTTGATGCTGACTACGCGTCCTGTAAAGATCTGTCCTGCCTCAAACTCGGTAGTGATGATCTCGATCATACGTTTTGCTTCATCCATACCCTTCTGGTCTGTTCCGCAGATGGAAACTGCACCGTCATCTGTGATGTCGATCTTCACACCTGTACGCTCGATGATGGTGTTGATGGTCTTTCCTCTCTGACCAACTACGTCACCGATCTTCTGCGGGTCGATCTGGATCTGGATGATCTTCGGCGCAAACTCGCCAACGCTTGTACGAGGCTTGTCGATGCATTTCTCCATAACTTCTGTAAGGATATACTCTCTTGCCTCTTTTGTTCTGCGGATTGCTTCCTCAACGATCGGTCTTGTAAGACCATGGATCTTGATATCCATCTGGATCGCTGTGATTCCGTCATGTGTTCCGGCTACCTTGAAATCCATATCTCCGAAGAAATCCTCAAGACCCTGGATATCTGTAAGAACGATGTAATCATCGTCTGTCTCGCCTGTAACAAGTCCACAGGAAATACCTGCAACCGGTTTCTTGATCGGTACACCGGCAGCCATCAGTGACATGGTAGATGCACAGATACTTGCCTGGGATGTGGAACCGTTGGACTCAAATGTCTCAGATACGGTACGGATTGCATACGGGAATTCCTCTTCTGTAGGAAGTACCGGTACCAGTGCTCTCTCAGCAAGTGCTCCGTGGCCGATCTCACGGCGTCCCGGTCCTCTGGAAGGTTTTGTCTCACCTACGGAGTAGGACGGGAAGTTGTAGTGATGCATATATCTCTTGGATGTCTCAAACTCATCCAGTCCGTCAAGACGCTGTGCCTCTGTAAGAGGAGCCAGTGTGGTAACGGTACAGATCTGAGTCTGTCCTCTTGTGAACATGGCAGAACCGTGAACTCTCGGGATGATGTCTGTCTCCGCTGCCAGCGGACGGATCTGTCTGATCTCACGGCCGTCCGGACGTTTGTGATCTTTGAGGATCATCTTGCGGACAGTCTTCTTCTGGTACTGATATACAGCCTCACCGAGAACGGCAAGCCACTCTTCGTTATCTGCAAAAGCTTCTTTCAGCTTGTCTGTGATCTCGCTGATATTATTCTCACGTGTCTGTTTGTCATCGGAGAATACGGCAACCTCCATCTCTTCCGGAGGAACGATCTTCTTGATCTCATCAAAGAGTTCCTGCGGTACTGCACAGGACTCGTAGGAATGTTTCTCTTTTCCGCACTCAGCTACGATCTGGTCGATGAATTTGATGATCTCCTGGTTCACTTCATGAGCCTTGTAGATAGCCTCGATCATCTTATCTTCCGGAATCTCATTAGCTCCGGCCTCGATCATGATAACTTTCTCTCTTGTGGAAGCTACGGTAAGCTGAAGGTCAGAAACTGCCTTCTGTGCAAGTGTCGGGTTGATGATGAACTCGCCGTCGATCATGCCAACCTGTGTGGTTGCACATGGGCCGTCGAATGGGATATCAGAAATACAGGTTGCAATGGAAGAACCAAGCATAGCCGGGATCTCCGGATTGCACTCCGGATCAACAGACATAACCATGTCTACCAGTGTTACGTCATTTCTGTAATCCTTCGGGAACAGTGGACGCATTGGGCGGTCGATAACACGGGATGTAAGGATCGCATGCTCGCTTGCCTTACCCTCTCTCTTGTTGAATCCTCCCGGGATCTTTCCTACTGCGTACATTTTCTCCTCATACTCAACGCTTAACGGGAAGAAATCGATTCCTTCTCTTGGCTCTTTGGATGCGGTAGCAGTAGCAAGAACTGTAGTATCACCGTAGTGCATAAGAGCGGCACCGTTGGCCTGTTTTGCAACACGTCCGATATCTACAGTCAGTGTTCTTCCTGCAAGTTCCATGGAATAACTTTTGTACATGTTCGTTCTCCTTTTCTATAATATATTGAATTTGACAGGAGCCCGAAACAACTGAAAAGACCACTTCCTTTGGGAAAAGATCTCGACCGGAAATGGGCTTTTCAGTAGTCTCGGAAATCACTCCTGCGGTAATTCCGTCTGTGTTTGTCACACATGTTAAAATGGGGCGGATGGAATCATCCGCCCCTCCCGTAGCAATTATTTTCTTAAACCTAATTTCTCAATCAGTGCACGGTATCTTTCGATGTCTGTTTTCTTAAGATAAGCAAGAAGGCCACGTCTCTGACCTACCATTTTCAGAAGACCTCTTCTGGAATGATGATCTTTGTGGTGTGTTTTAAGGTGCTCTGTAAGCTCCTGGATTCTTGCTGTAAGAACTGCAACCTGAACCTCCGGTGAACCTGTGTCACCCTCTGTTCTTGCATACTCTTTCATGATTGCTGCTTTCTTCTCTTTAGAAATCATTGTTGTTTCCTCCTTGAAATTTTAATTAAACGCCGGGTATTAAGAAGTGGTCGGAGTCTCCGGCTTCTGAATACTGGCTTTTTTCACCTCGAACAGTATAGCACACGGTTCCTGACCTGTAAACTGTTTTTTTGAAAAGTTTTTACCGGAAATTTTTACTTTTCGAAGCTTTGAAATAAGCCTTGCCTTTTTCCGCGTCTTTCATAAGCTGTTCTTTCAGAGCTTCTATGGAAGAAAAACGTTTCTCCGGTCTGGAATAATGAAAGAATTCCACTCTGCAGGGTTCCCCGTAAAGGTCTTCCTCACAGTCAAAGAGATACGTCTCAACACCCAGGAATTTCTCCCCCACCGTAGGTTTGTATCCTACATTGGTGATTCCCTTAAGGCTTCTGTCCTTAAAATGGGACACTGTATCGTAGACCCCGTTAGGAGGCATCAGCTTTTCTTTCGCCGGAATAATATTGGTTGTCGGAAGAAGGAATTTATGTCCCATTCCTCTTCCATGCTCGATCACTCCATCCACAAAAAACGGAAATCCAAGAAGATCATTAACCTTTTCCATATTGCCTCTTTTTAATTCTTCACGGATAAAGGTACTGCTGATCTTTCTCTTTCCTTCCATTTCTTTTGGGATCATATCCACCGAAAAGCCAAGCTTCTTTCCCATCTCCCGGAGAAGTTCCGGATTTCCTTTGCGTTCATATCCGAACCGGAAATCTTCTCCTACGGCAACGTGTTCTGCCTGAAGGTCCCCCACCAGGATCTCTTTAATAAAAGTATCTGCTTTCATGTGGCGGATCCTGCATCCAGCGGGCATTCGATCAGAATATCCACACCTGCATCCTCGAGGATCCTGCATCGTTCTTCTTTTGTAAAGATCATCTGGCTTCCGATTCCCAGGGAAAAGAGAACTGTCTGAAGTCCCTTTTCTTTCTGCTCCAGAATTCTTTCCACCAGTTTCCGGTGTCCACGGTGTATGCCGTCAAATTTTCCAAGTGTTACCGCACTCCCTGACAGGCGCGGAAATTCTCCGTCAATCTTCAAGTATTCCATATCTGCTCCTGCAAGTTTTTGTAAAAAAATCTATACAAAGAACATGCGGACGGGAACATATTTCTGTTTTCTCTCATCCCAGCCGTATATTCCTGTGAAGTTTCCGCTGCTTTTATACATCCGGACTTTTTCTTCCCTGTTGCCGCCCTGTACCAGTTCTTCCGGAACCGGATTTCCATTACCAAGAAGTCTGTCTCCTTCCGGTGTACAGGTAAGTGCGGATACATGGAAAGTACATCTTCAATAGAAACGATTTTTTCGCCGATGGTTCCGTCGGCAACCGCTTCTTCCACCTGGGAAAGTGCCATGCTCTCTTCCAGTGTGAAATTCCCGGATCTGGTCCGAAGAAGCTCTTCCATGGCACCGCCACAGCCTAATTTTTCTCCGATATCATTGCAAAGTGTACGGATATAAGTTCCCTTGCTGCAGGTAACGCTGATACGTACCAGCGGGAGGTCCATATCCAGTATCCTTATCTCATAAAAAACCACAGGGCGCGGTTTGCGCTCTATGGTTTTTCCTTCTCTGGCCAGCTCGTAAAGCTTCTTTCCGCCCACTTTCAGAGCGGAATACATCGGCGGAACCTGCATTTGTTCTCCCACAAAAGAAGCAACCGTTTCCCGGACTTCCTCTTCTGTAACCGTTACCGGTTTCTCGGAAAGAATGGTTCCTGTCATGTCCTGGGTGTCTGTGGAAACGCCCAGCCTTAAAACTGCCTCGTATGTTTTTTCTTTCTCTGTAAGAAGCTCTACCAGACGGGTTCCTCTTCCAAGAGCAACAGGGAGCACTCCCTCTGCTGCCGGATCCAGCGTTCCCGTATGGCCAATCTTTTTCATGTGGAGAATTCCACGCAGCTTTGCAACTACATCATGAGAGGTATAACCTTTTTCCTTTCGGATCACAAGTATTCCGTCCATGATCTGTTTCTACTCCTCTGCAAGCTGTTTTTCGATCTCAGCGGTAAGGTTGTTGATCACATCGTACATGGAACCCTGCATGTCGCAGCCGGCTGCACGCATATGTCCGCCGCCTCCGAAGAATACGGCAATTTTGCTCACATCCACCTTTCCGTTGGAACGGAGAGATACTTTAAAGAGCTGCGTCTCCATCTCATAGATAAAGATCGCAACCTCCACGCCTGCGGTCAGACGGAGCTGGCTTACGATTCCCTCCAGATCCTTTCCTTCCACACCGTAGAAATCCATCTCTCGTCTTTTCAGATATCCGACTACGCATTTGCCATCCTGAAGCAGAATGCTCTCTGCCAGCACACGGCCCATAACCTGATTCTGAAGGTATGTTTTCTGGTAAAAGGACTCATCGATGATCCTGCTGAAATCAAATCCTGTTTTCATCAGCTCACCGGCAATCCTCATGGTTTCCGGTGTTGTGGAAGAATACTGGAATACGCCGGTGTCATGTGCCATTCCCGTATAAATTGGAACCGCAATGGAACGGTCAATCTTATCTGCATCCAGAAGCCCGTAAAGAACCTCACATGCGGAACCGACGTCGCCCCTTACATGATTGACATCCGCAAACCCCTTATTGCTTACATGATGGTCAATGCATGCGGTCTTTTTTGCTGTGTCAAAATACTTTCCGGCAACAGCAAGGCGATCCAGTGCGCTGACATCACAGGTGATAAAAAGATCATACTCTTTCTCTTCTTCTGCTTCTGTCTTAACCTCATCCATTCTGTCGATGTAATCAAATATAGCTTCGGCTGTTCCAGATAGACATCTGCCTCAATATCCGGAAAATATTCCCGGATATAAAGGTACAGAGCCATACAGGAACCGATACAGTCTCCATCCGGACGGATGTGGCCGCCAATGCCTACGGTTTTTACATTTTCCAGTATTTCTGAAATGTTTTTCATTTTTTCCACCTATTCCTCTGTTTCCATCCCACTCATTACGTCATTGATCTTCTTTGACATATTTACGCCATATTCGATGGACTCATCCAGAACGAAACGGATCTCCGGCGTATTGCGGAGGTTAAGTCTTCTGGCCAGCTCTCTCCGATATAGCCTCTGCGTTCTTTAATCCACGGATGGTGGAATCTTTGGCCTGCTTTTCGCCAAGTACACTGATGTAGGCTTTGCAGGTTTTAAGATCCGGTGCCACCTCCACGGCTGTCACAGAAGTCATCGGATGAATTCTGGGGTCCTTGATCTCGCTGTGTATGATGGTGCTGAGTTCTTTAAGAACCGCACCATTCACACGTGTATTTTTAATGCTGTTTTTTCTCATTACAAGTCACTCCTATCTTGGTACCTCTACCATGATATATGCTTCGACTTTATCTTCTTCTTTAACATCGTTGAAGTCGTTGAATACAAGACCACACTCATATCCTGCACGGACTTCCTTAACGTCATCTTTAAATCTCTTCAGGGATGCAAGCTCACCCTCAAAGATCTGGTCCTCACCTCTTGTGATACGAACCTTGCAGTTACGCTGGAATGTACCATCCAGTACATAGCTTCCTGCGATGGTTCCCACACCGGATGCCTTGAACAGCTGACGTACTTCTGCGTGGCCGATAACTTTCTCCTCGAATACCGGATCCAGCATACCTTTCATGGCTGCCTCCACATCCTCGATTGCCTGGTAGATAACCTTGTAAAGTCGAAGGTCAACGCCCTCCTGCTCAGCAAGCTGTTTTGCTGTGGTATCCGGACGTACGTTAAATCCGATGATGATGGCATTGGATGTTGCGGCAAGGCTGACATCAGACTCATTGATGGCACCTACACCACCATGGATCACCTTAACGATAACTTCCTCGTTGGAAAGTTTGGTAAGGCTCTGTTTTACAGCCTCAACAGATCCCTGTACATCGGCTTTGACGATGATCGGAAGCTCTTTAAGGTCGCTTGCCTGGATCTGGTCAAACAGGTTATCCAGAGAAAGTTTGCCCTTGGTCTCCTCAAGAAGACGGCTCTTGTTCTCTGTAACGAATGCGCCTGCAAAGTTCTTGGCTTCTTTGTCGCTCTCGAAGGACATCAGGATCTCACCTGCATTCGGAACATCTCCAAGTCCAAGGATCTCAACCGGAGTGGACGGGCCTGCCTCTTTAACGCGGCGTCCCTTGTCATCCATCATTGCACGGACTTTACCGTTGCATGCACCTGCTGCAATGAAATCTCCTACATGGAGAGTACCTTTCTGAACAAGGATGGTAGCAACCGGTCCTTTACCTTTATCAAGCTGAGCCTCGATAACAAGACCTCTTGCCTCACGGTTCGGGTTTGCTTTCAGCTCGGAAACCTCAGCAGTAAGAAGGATCATCTCAAGAAGGCTCTCGATTCCTTCTCCTGTATGTGCGGATACCGGAACAAAGATGGTGCTTCCGCCCCAGTCCTCAGGGATCAGTTCATACTCGGAAAGTTCCTGTTTTACACGCTCTACATTTGCGCTTGGTTTATCGATTTTGTTGATGGCAACGATGATCTCAACGCCTGCTGCTTTTGCATGGCTGATGGCCTCTACAGTCTGCGGCATGACGCCATCGTCTGCGGCAACGACCAGAACTGCGATATCCGTAGCGTTGGCACCACGCATACGCATAGCTGTAAATGCCTCATGTCCCGGTGTATCCAGGAATGTGATTTTCTGGCCTTTGATGTTTACCACGTAAGCACCGATGTGCTGTGTGATTCCGCCGGCCTCGCCTCTGGTTACGTTTGTATTACGGATGGCATCCAGAAGAGATGTTTTACCATGGTCAACGTGACCCATAACGCAGACTACCGGAGGTCTTGGAACCATATCGTCCTCATCCTCTTCATCCTCTTTGAGGAGTTCTGCGATCACGTCTACTTTTCCTCTTTCTCGGCAATGATATCAAAGCAAGTGCGATCTCCTCTGCCTTATCAAAGTCGATCTCCTGGTTTACGGTTACCATGACGCCTTCCATGAAAAGTTCTTAACGATCACGGATGGCTGCATCTTCATAGCGTCCGCAAGCTCACGGATGGTAAGCTTCTCAGGATGGTGATCTCCTTGATCTCAGGTTTCTTCTCTTCCTGCTTCGGCTGTGGATTCGGTTTCTGAAGCGCTTTCGGGATTCTGGAATTCGGTCTGCGTCCACCCTGATTTGGTCTGCGCCCGCCCTGGCCGCCTTTCTCGAAATCTTTCTTCTTGTTCTTGTTCTCTCTGTCACGCTCACGCTTGCTGTCCTTGGATGTCTTGGTCAGCTCCGGAGTGAATACAGCATCTGAAGAGCCACCGCTTCTTCTCTGTCCCGGACGCTGTCCGCCGCCCTGGCCACCACGGTTTGCTCCGCTGAAACGGTTGTCTCCGCTTCTTCCGCCTTCGGAACGTCCGCCCTGGCCTCCCCCCTGGCCACGGTTTGCTCCACCGCCGAAACGATTCCTCCGTCTCTTCTTCCTCAAGCTTCCGCCCTGACCTCCCTGGCCACGGTTTGCTCCACCGCCGAAACGGCTTCCGCCTCTTCCGTCATTCTGACGTGTGCCTCTGTTTCCCTCGCCTGTCTTGCCGGACGTCCCTCACCATTCTGGGAACGGTTTCCGCCAAAACGATTTCCGCCGTCTCTTCTTCCCTCGAAGTTCTTCCGTCACGATTTCCGTCTCTTCTTCCTTCCGGACGGTTGCCCTGCGGTCTTCCGCCCTGAGTACGATTCTGACCACTCTGACCGTTTCTCTGCTCACCGGACTCACCATTTCTTGTGTTTGCTCCTGTGCTTCTCTGACCGCCGTTCTGTGGACGTGCCGGTCCCTTTCTCTCGCCTGCTGCCGGTTTTCTTCTTCCTTTACCGCCATCGCTGGCATTCTGTGCATGAAATACACGGATGATATTTTTTTTCTTTTTCGGTGCTTCAGACTTGTTACCCTCTGTATTCACCGTTGTTGTCTTTTCTTCTGTTTTTGGAGTATCCAATTGTCTATATTGCTCCTTTCCCGATCTGTTGAATTTATCTTTTATCATTTCTATCGTCAAACCTCCTTACAGACGCCTGTATCATGCAGGTTATCTGCCGGATTCTTTTTCCAGCGCCTTCATGATCGCCTTTGCAAAATTTTCGTCCTGCACGGCAAGGCTGGCACGGAATTCTTTGCCCATTGCTCTGCCCAGGCTCTCTTTGTCTGAAAGGAAATATAACGGAACTTCATAATAGGTACACATATTCCGAAATTTCTTTTTTGTGTTTTCGGAGGCATCATCTGCCACCAGTGCCAGGAAACCTTTTCCTGTTTTTACGGATTTCTCTGTGGAAAATTCTCCGCTCACTGTTTTTCCTGCTTTTGTCGCAAGTCCGATGAGTGATAAAACCTTATTGTTTTTCAATTGATCCAAACTCCTTTTTGAGGTTCTGATACACTTCATCCGGAACTGCCATTTTCAAGGAACGCTCCAGGCCATGGTTTTTGATAGCCTTTTCCAGCATTCCTCTGAGAAACAAAGGTATGCGCCGCGTCCGTTTTTCTTACCTGTAGCGTCCAGGATGATCTCATTCTCTGATGTCCTGAGAACTCGTATCATTTCCTTTTTGCTTTTCATTTCCCTGCAGCCGGTACACTGACGCATGGGAATCTTGGTTCTCGTTTTCATTATTCTTCGGCATCTCCATCTGCTGTTTCTTCAGCTTCTGTTTCTGTCTCTTCTGTATCTTCCTCTGTTTCTTCAAGCTCTTCGGAAACAGCCTCTTCTGTCATTTCTTCCTCTGCTTCCTCGTGTTCCTCATCGTAATCATCGTAGAAGTCACCGGACTCTCTTGCCTGTGTCTCGCTCTTGATGTCGATCTTGAAGCCTGTAAGTCTTGCAGCAAGACGTGCGTTCTGTCCTTCCTTACCGATAGCAAGGGAAAGCTGGTAATCCGGAACTACGACCAGTGCGGTCTTTTCATCCGGGTCAGCCATAACTGCGATAACCTTTGCAGGACTTAATGCATTCTCGATAAGGATCGCCGGGTTCTCATCCCAGTTGATGATATCGATCTTCTCACCGTGAAGCTCGTTAACAACTGCACCTACACGTGCACCGTTCATACCAACGCATGCTCCCACAGCATCTACATCCGGATCGTTGCTCCATACAGCGATCTTGGTACGGGAGCCTGCCTCACGGGCAATGCTCTTGATCTCAACGGTACCGTCTCTTACCTCTGCAACCTCGGACTCGAAAAGTCTCTTTACAAGACCGGGATGTGTTCTGGAAACCAGGATACGCGGTCCCTTCGGTGTATCCTTAACTTCAAGAATGTAAACTTTTACTCGCTCAGTTGGCTGGAAGGTCTCACCCTTTACCTGTTCGTTCTCTGTAAGTACTGCGTCTGCCTTACCAAGGTTGATGCTGACATTTTTGCCCATTACTCTCTGAACAATACCGGTTACCACTTCTTTTTCGATTCCATAATACTGATCGTAAAGAACTTTACGCTCTTCCTCACGGATTTTCTGAAGAATGACATTCTTTGCATTCTGGGTTGCGATACGTCCGAATTCCTTGGACTGGATCTCAACCTTCATAACATCACCGATCTCTGCGTTCGTGTTTGTTTTCTGTGCATCCACCAGAGAAATCTCCAGCGCCGGATCCTCCACATGCTCTACAACAGTTCTGTCAGCGTAAACACTGAAGTCACAGGTCTCCGGATCGATCATAACGTGAACGTTATCTGCCTTTCCGAAATGGTTCTTACATGCCTGGATCAGTGACTGCTCAATTGCCTCCAGCAGTGTATCCTTACTGATGTTTTTCTCTTTTTCGAGAACGTCCAGCGCATCTCTTAAATCTCTGCTCATTTTTCTTTTTTCCTCCTGAATTTTACAGATTCGATTCTCTTTTAGAATTCGATCGCAAGACGAATCAGGGCAATATCTTTTTTATCAAAGGTACGTTCTGTGCCGTCTTCATCGATTGTCACACTGTTACTATCATATGCATTTAAAATACCGACAGAATTCTTTCTGTTTCTCGATGGGCCGGTAGGTACGGATCTCCACCAGCTTGCCAAGGCTTCTCTTAAAGTCTTTTTCTTTTTTAAGAGGCCGGTCAAGTCCCGGAGAACTGATCTCCATAATGTAGCTGTCCTCGATGAAATCCTGCTCATCCAGTATATCGCTGAATGCACGGCTTACGTCCTCGCAGTCATTGACTGTGATTCCGCCCGGTTTGTCGATATAGCCTCTGAGATACCAGGTTCCGGCTTCCTTGACATACTCCACATCTACCAGTTCAAAGCCCCTGGACTCCACGATCGGTGTAAGGATCGCCTCTGTCTTCTGTTCATATTCTTCCCGTCTGCTCATGCTTCCCACCTGCCTTTCCTATTTCTGCCTATTTCTTGAACAAATTCCTTCTCAACAAATAGGAGCGGCTCTCGCCCACTCCTATGCCAACAAGTTCTTAGTTTCGTTCATTGTAACACCAATGTCTGTTAAATGCAAGTATTAATTGCGATTTGAATTTCTGTTTATCTTTTACAGGATTTCTCCCGCTTTATAGCATGCTGCTATATAATCTCTCGGCTGATAATAAAAATCTGTATTATAGTCCGAAATATGTGCATCAATCCAGGAATGATAAATATCCCATATTCCTTTTTCGATTTTCCGCATCATCATATATGTCTTCTATTAATCGCTCATATACTTCTCCAATATCCCAGTAATCCGGAACCGTATATCTGCACATGGATACATTGTCAAATTTTCCTTCTGGAATATTGCATTGCTCCATAAACTCTGCTGCAACTTTTTGTATTGGCTCACAGTGAAATACATCCGCATAATCGTATATTCTCTTTATTGTTTTCTCTGCCAAGATAATCTGTGATTTCCCGCCGATGTTGTTTTCTGTTTCGTCCTATATACTCAATCAGGCTACAGGTAAAAAATAAATTGTTATTATTTTTTTCGCCATATACGACCTCACTTCCTGCAAATTCCAAAGTATCCAATGCCGAAACTGTATGAAAACTGATCTGATGTGTGGGGTACTTAAATTTTACCAGTTCCCAGAAAGCAGATCTTGAGATCTTACCATCCAGATAGTTTTGCAGGTAATTGTAGATCGTATCATCTGCCATCGGTCCTTCCACAATATCATACTGATGTGCTTGTCCACTTCGACAGGAAATAATAAAGTCCAGCCATTCTTCTGTCATTTTCTCAAATCTAAGAATTTTTAATTCTGTATTTTCTGTATACTCGTACCTGTTAATGTATCCCTTTTCTCCATACCTTGTCGCCCACCGTTCTGCCTGTTTTTCGATGTTCGTACAATAGAAGCCAAAGTAGAAATCTTTGTTAAATCGGGCTTTTCTGATTTCCGGATACTCTACTATATCTTTACTTCCATGATATAAAGTCATATGCACTCCTTTTCAGATTGGACTTAACACAATAGTTTCCTGGAGCTATTATAACAAATGTGTATCGAAAATCGCAATATATTTTACTCTCACAAGAGCATCTATATCACGACATTCTCCCATTCTCCATCTCATACACCACATCCGCTACTTTCATCGTAGAAGTTCTGTGTGACACCAGCACGACGGTACGGTTGGCTTTATCTTCCTTCAGGGATTTCAGGATGATGCCTTCGTTCAGGGAATCCAGATTGGAGGTTGGATCGTCCAGAAGAAGGCTACCAGCGCGGTTCCTTCCACTACGGGGTCCTGATGCCGGATAAAGTATTCAAAAACGCCGGTTGGGATCCGGGGATTTCCGTTTTCTTCTTCGGCTTTTACCCAGCCGGTTTCTGGGTCCACATACCAGAGAACAGTTTTTTTCCTCCGGTGCTGTGCAGAACAGTTCAAAATAGCTGTCCTCTTTTTTTACATGAAGCGGATCTGTTCTTTATAATTCTTAAATTCACCGGCCAGTCTTCTTGGACAGGTTTTTTCCATGTAGTAGATTCCCATGAGAAAGGAGTATTCCCCCGGCTCATAGCGGTATCTGAGGTCTGTGTTCCGAAGAGCATGCTCAAAGGTGCTTCCGTAATTTACAAAATTGCAGATCTGCTGCACGGTCTCATCGCTTACCACGTGCTCCATGCGGCAGGCATCTTCTTCTGCAATGCGGCTTTCTACTCCTACATATTCCAGAAGCTGGGTGAAGGTTTCATGGCGATGGCGGCATTCCTCGCCCCGGATCCGTCCCAGCTCTGTGAGGCAGACGCAGATGTTTTTTTCTTCGATTTTTACGTAGCCCTGGGCGGTCAACTGTTTCAGACAGGCCAGAACCTCCCGTCTGCTCATCTTCATCCGCCCGCAAATCTCGGAGATTCCGATCAGGGCGTCCTTTTTTGCAAGAGAGCAAAGCTCCTCCAGTATGTCTTCCTCGATTTCTCTTTTGGATAAGGGTATGCTGTGGCCAGCTCTTCTGTGGATTCATATGTTATTTTTGTCATTGTTTTTTTCTGAACCTGTTTTATATTTGCGGCTGTGTTAGTTCAGTCTAATTCTCTATAAAAGATGGCCCATATTTCTGTCAAGAGGGCAAAAAAATCCCCACCGGTCGGGTTAATTGTACCTGATCGGTGGGAAGTATATATTCTGTAAAATTGTATTCTCTTTATTTACGTCCAGTCGCTCTCCGCTTCTGCCAGCTTCTCCCTCAAGTTTTCTCAAGAGCCACAAAAGCCGGAATAAAGCTGTCGCGGATGAGCAGGATCATCTCATCTACTTCCTGCTCATTATATATATGGACAGATGTGTTACGCTTTTTCAGCATGAGCAGCCACACTGCTGAATCGTTTACGAAGCCCAGCTTATAGCCAAGCTGCAGGATTTCTCTCGGTGAACCGGTGTCTGCTCCTTCTGCCCCGTGGAGTCGCAGGATCTCCTGAAGAGCTTTCCAGCAAGCTCGAAAGTTAGGTTGAACTGTCCGATCACGCCGGTTCTGTAAATATCGTTGTTATCCGCAAGTTTGAAATCTGCATTTCTTAATATAGTAAGACAATTAGAAAAATTATCAAGCTTTTTCATAGATCACAACTCCATCCTTTTTAATTTCTTTTTTGAGTTCTTCAGAAATTGAAGCATCTGCATTAATTACATCAAACATCAGAAGTGAATGGATATTTTCTTTGATATCCCAGTAAAAGGAATCAAAATCTCCTCCATATACAGCAATATCTACATCACTTCTTTCTGTATTGTTTCCTCTTGCACGGGACCCAAAGAGGATGATCTTTCTGACAGAATGTTTTGTGGCAAATGAAAATAGTTCTCTTATAACTCTTTCCGGAAGATCATATCGCATTTTTAACGCCTCCCATTTTCATATAACCCTATCATATCCTATCTGCCAGTTATCCGCAATCCTCTTCGCGTCTTTTATACCCTCGGCTTCACACCCTTCGTATCTCTCTTAGCCAGCTTAACTTTATTCAGCACATACGGCTTATCATGATATTCAATGGCATATTCCTGGCGGCTTTCCAGGAGATAAGCGTGGTGGATGCGGTCTTCGCCGGTAAGCTTCATGCCTCGGACACCCAGGCGTTTTTCTTGGTGACGGAGATCTCGGTTTTCATGATACGGAGGAAGTAACCTTTCTCAGACTGGAACACAACCTGATCCATCTCATCCGCTGCTCCTACGAATACAAGGCGGTCATCCTCTGCAAGCTTGGTGGAAACAATGGTGCGTTTGGAAGCACGGAACTCGTCACCTTTTACCAGCTTGCACATACCGTTCTCTGTAACAAAAAGTACTGTGGAGGCTGCTACCTGACTCAGCGGTGCCACATAGAGGATCTGCTCGGAAGTACTGTCATAATTACCCAGATTATCTGCAGGAACACCCTTGTCACGAAAACGTACCAGCGGGATATCCTCTGCCTTCACGGTGTGGAGCTTGCCGGTATCTGTAAAGATACAGATCTTGTCCGTATTCATGCAGGTAAAGACATAGCGGCTCTCTGCATGAGCGGCATCCTTATTACGCTCGTAGGCATTCTTGTCAATGAGACGCATATATCCGAAACGATCCATCAGGAAGCAGACTTCGGTCTCTTCCATCTTCTTCTCCTCATAAACAGCTTCCTCGGCGTTTTCAATGGAAGTCTTACGCTTACTGCCGTATTCCTTCTTGATCTGATCCAGTTCACCCATGATCACTGCTGCCATGGAGTCATAATTATTCAGGATATCCTCATAAGCAGCAATGTTCTTCATGGTTTCCTCATGCTCCTTCATCAGAGCATCGATTTCCAGACCGATCAGCTTGTAAAGACGCATATCCAGGATAGCTGTGGCCTGTTTCTCTGTGAATTTCAAGGATTTTGCCGCTTTTTCGGATGTCTTGGTCTTGAATTTAATCCCTTCTGTGATACCGTCGGTCAGACATTTCTTTACCTGGTCACGGCTCTTGCTGCCACGGAGGATCTCGATGATCAGGTCAATGACATCGCAAGCCTTGATCAGACCTTCCTGGATCTCACGTTTCTCCTGCTCTTTGGCAAGAAGGGTGGTGTACTTCCTGGAATTTACCTCAAATACAAAGTCCACATGGTGAGCAATGATCTGCTTCAGTCCCAGTGTTTCCGGTCTTCCGTCTGCAACTGCCAGCATGTTGACACCGAAAGTATCCTCCAGTCGGGTCTTCTTATAGAGCATGTTGGTAAGGTTCTCCACGTCTGCATCGCGCTTCAGTTCCAGAACGATACGGATTCCCTCCTTGGAAGACTGGTTGGAAATATCCACGATATCTGTGGTCTTCTTGGTCTCTACCAGGGTTGCGATATCATTAAGGAATTTTCCGATGTTTGCACCGATCATGGTGTAAGGAATCTCTGTGATCACCAGCTGCTGGCGACCGCCCTTCAGCTTCTCTATTTCCACCCGTCCACGGATACGGAGCTTACCTGTTCCAGATTCATAGATCTTTACAAGGTCGTCCTTATTTACTACGATACCACCTGTCGGAAAATCCGGGCCCTTGAGATAACGCATCAGCCCACGGGTGCTGATATCATTATTCTTCATGTATGCCTTCACAGCATCCACACTTCGCCCAGGTTATGCGGCGGGATACTGGTAGCCATACCAACGGCGATTCCGTCTGCTCCGTTTACAAGGAGATTTGGGATACGCACCGGAAGTACTACCGGCTCCTTCTCTGTTTCATCGAAGTTCGGCATAAAGTCCACAACGTTCTTATCCAGATCTTCCAGAAAAACCGCCTGGGTCAGCTTCTCCAGGCGGGCCTCTGTGTATCGCATGGCTGCGGCTCCGTCGCCTTCAATGGAACCAAAGTTTCCATGTCCGTCCACCAGTGTACGACCCTTTTTAAATTCCTGCGCCATGACTACAAGCGCATCATAAATGGAGCTGTCACCGTGGGGATGATATTTACCCATAGTATCTCCCACGATACGGGCACATTTACGGTACGGGCGGTCGTAACGGATGCCAAGCTCATACATATCGTAAAGGGTACGGCGCTGTACCGGCTTCAGTCCGTCACGTACATCCGGCAGTGCTCTGGAAATGATAACGCTCATGGCGTAATCAATATATGATTTCTGCATGATCTCCGCATAATCGGTGCGGATGATATTGTCCTGTTTCGTATTCATAGTTTATTCTCCCAATCAAATATCCAGCTCTGCATCTGTTGCATGCTCATAGATAAAGGCCTTACGTGGCGGAACATCGCTTCCCATCAGGATCTCTGTCACATCGGAGGCCATGCGGGCATCTTCGATCTCCACACGCTTCATCATTCTTGTCTCAGGGTTCAGGGTAGTCTCCCAGAGCTGCTGGGCGTCCATCTCACCGAGACCTTTGTATCTCTGGAGCGTGAAGCTTCCCGGTTTATGGCTCTTACGGTATTTCTCAAGAGCCTTGTCATCGTAGAGATATTCCTCCTGCCCCTTCTTCGGCATTACCTTATAAAGAGGTGGCATGGCAATATACACATGTCCCTCATAGATAAGCTCCGGCATAAAACGGTAAAACAAGGTCAGAAGCAGAGTAGAGATATGAGCACCATCCACATCCGCATCGGCCATGATCACGATCTTGTCATAACGAAGCTTCGTGATATCAAAATCATTTCCGTAGCCTTCGGAAAAACCGCAGCCAAAGGCATTGATCATAGTCTTGATCTCTGCGTTGGCCAGCACCTTGTCGATGGTAGCCTTCTCTACGTTGAGGATCTTACCGCGGATCGGAAGGATCGCCTGATAGTTACGGTCTCTGGCTGTCTTGGCCGAACCGCCGGCGGAATCTCCCTCTACGATAAAGATCTCACACAGTGACGGATCCTTTTTCTCACAGTTGGCCAGCTTGCCGTTGGAATCAAAAGAATATTTCTGTTTGGTAAGAAGGTTTGTTTTGGCACGCTCCTCGGTCTTACGGATCTTGGCCGCTTTTTCCGCACAGGAAAGGACGGTCTTCAGTATTTCCAGATTTCGGTCAAAAAACAGTACCAGCTGTTCTCCTGCCACCTTGCCGGTAGCTCTGGATGCGTCCTGGTTGTCCAGCTTGGTCTTGGTCTGTCCCTCAAAGCGGGGTGCCGGATGTTTGATGGAGACTACAGCAGTCATTCCGTTTCGGATATCTGCACCTGTAAAATTGGGGTCTTTATCCTTCAGTACACCGATCTCACGTGCATAGGTGTTCATTACCGTTGTGAAGGTAGTCTTAAATCCGGTCAGATGAGTTCCTCCCTCTGCATTGTAGATATTATTGCAGAATCCTAGAACGTTCTCACGGAACTCATTGGTAAACTGAAAAGCAACCTCCACCTGGATCCCGTCTGCCTCTCCTTTAAAATAAACCGGATCATGGAGAGGCTGTGCATTCTTGTTAAGGTCACGGATAAAGCCTACGATCCCCTCCGGCTCATGATACTCGATATCCTCAGGAGTGTCCCCTCTTCGATCCTCAAATGGATGGTAAGCTCCGGATTCAGATAGGCAGTCTCATGAAGACGGCTCTTTACATCCGCTGCTCCAAATCTTGTTTTCTCAAAAATCTCCGGATCCGGAAGGAATTCACACAGGTTCCGGTACCTCTGGTCTTCCCTAATTTGGGAGAAGTCCTGCTTCCAGTTCAATGGTAGGGGATTCCTCTCTCATAGTGGTCATGATGTATATAGCCATCACGGCTGATCTTAATATCCAGATACGTAGATAATGCGTTCACTACGGAAGAACCTACACCATGAAGTCCGCCGCTTGTCTTATATGCGGAATTGTCAAACTTACCGCCTGCATGAAGGGTTGTAAAAACAAGACGCTCCGCAGATATTCCCTTGGCATGCATATCCACCGGGATCCCTCGTCCATTATCCTCTACTGTACAGGAACCGTCCTTCTCAAGAACTACATGGATACGGCTGCAGTACCTGCAAGGTGCTCATCCACCGCATTGTCTACGATCTCATATATCAGATGGTTCAGTCCCTTTCTGGATACGCTTCCGATATACATACCGGGGCGCTTTCGCACGGCCTCGAGGCCCTCCAGGACAGAGATACTGCCCGCATCATAAGTGTCTTTTTTTGCCATTCCACTGATTCCTTTCTTTTTTATATTCGAACATTTGTTTGTATTATACTCAAAATATATGTACTTGTAAAGTCCACATGATCATCTTTTCTCTGCAATTTTTCCAAAAGATACTCGTGGCAGTTCAAGGAACCGGTCTTCCGAAAAATCGCTTTCTTCAGCCGCCACAGCCTATCTATTCTATCAAAAGTATCTGTAAACTTCAAGCAATTTGTGTCTGTCTGAATACAACAGGCGGAAAACCCTGCTTTTTATGAAAGCATGTTTTCCGCCTGTTTCTGATCATTTCAGGAAATTTTTTCCAGAAGCTTCTCCTCGCACAGGGGCCTGGAAAAATAATATCCCTGTATCATATCCACACCCCATTTTTCCAGAAGCTTTACCTCCTTTTCGGTCTCAGCGCCTTCTGCGATCACCTTATATCCCATATGCTGCAGGATCATGACAATGCTGCGATAAAAGGTAGCCGTCTGAGGATCGCTGCTGACCCCGGACAAAAGAGAACGGTCCATTTTTACTGCTGAAAACGGGATGCGAAGAACTGCGTTCAGATTTGCATAACCGGAACCGAAATCATCCATGGAGATTTGGATATTCAGCTGCTTCAGGCGTCGGATCACCTGATTGACAGCTTCTACAGGGATATTCGGAGCCAGTTTGTTTACCAGTGTATATTCAACTTCAATTCCCGGAATCGGTTCTTTTTCAAGGAAATTGTTAACGTATTCGTTGACGTAAGAACCACTTTTAGTCTTTTCACGTTCGTTGTAAGCAGATTCTACGGCTTGCAAATAG